>ERZ809224.458-NODE-458-length-38941-cov-8.321787_pt1 | contig 38941 bp, 17 predicted proteins | sample MGYA00520513_ERZ809224 | MGnify/ENA primary metagenome ERZ809224 (study PRJEB31576, sample SAMEA3212658) | Homo sapiens | biome: human-gut; feature: human gut; material: fecal | place: Sweden | collected 2012 ... | reverse complement strand
AGGGTTTGCCCTTTGCAGACATTCCAGTAAATAAAACTATCCGTTTCAGTAATGGAAACGGGAATGGAAGTTTTAAGGTCCAGACTAAAGGGCTGACAGTTTTGAGCCTTGCCGATTTGCAGGCTCAAAACTGTACATAACGTTAAGATAATCCATCTCATTTTTTTCATACTATTCTCATTATGAATAACATATTTTATTTATTGCCGGATTTTTCATTCCATAAGGAACGAAGATGATTTTCCGAGTAGAAACCTATCACTTTTTTGGTACCTTTTAAACGATAAAACACCATTTGCAATTCATCCCTGTCATAGTCGTATTTAAGGACGTTTATATTTTTCAGTCCGGCTTCCGAATAATCGGTTTTGGCTCCTGAGAACTCAGGCAATAAAGTAAATTCCTGGAAATTATCGAAGGCGTGCATCTTTTCTTCCGGGAAATCAGTAATATTGTAGGAGCCATTCACGATAAAATTATAATAAGCAATACTGTCAGGATGATTCTGTATCCAGGAGTTCACGGTTTCTTGTCCGAATACTTCCACAACCCGTGGATCCGGTTGGATATTTTTGGATACTTGGGCGGATACACCTACGATACATGATAGGGTTAAAAATAAAAAAACGACTTTTTTCATGATATTCTTAATTTGGTTTCGTTGATCAATATGATTCATTTTAACGGAAGACGCAACAAAAGATGAAATGTTCCCGCTCATACCGAGATATTAAAGTCCCTTAACGCCTCATTTAAACTTGTTTTCATATCGGTACTGGCTTTTCTTTTCCCGATAATCATGGCACAGGGAACATGAAAATTCCCGGCGGGAAATTCTTTAGGATAACTACCCGGGATGACCACCGAATTTTCCGGTACTTCGCCTTTAAGTTCCATAGGTTCTTTTCCCGTAACATCGATAATTTTAGTAGACTGCGTAAGTACCACATTAGCTCCCAGTACGGCTCCTTTTTTCACCCTGATTCCTTCCACTACAATACATCTGGAGCCTATAAAACAATGATCCTCAATAATGACAGGATTTGCCTGCAAAGGTTCCAGTACTCCTCCTATACCGACGCCGCCGCTAAGATGCACTCCCTTCCCGATTTGCGCGCATGACCCCACGGTTGCCCACGTATCTACCATAGTCCCCTCGTCCACGTAAGCTCCGATATTGACATACGAAGGCATCAGCACTACTCCCGGAGCCAGGTAAGAACCGTAACGGGCCACTCCCGGCGGAACTACACGGACTTTTAACTTATCATAATCTTTTTTTACGGGTATTTTATCATAATATTCGAAAGGACCTATCTCAGTCTTCCTATGTTCTGAAATAAGAAAATAGAGAATGATTCCTTTTTTCACCCATTCATTGACCTCCCAGCTTCCGTTCTTTGGATCACAAACCCGAAGAGCGCCCGAATCCAGTTTCCCGATAAGCATCTTGATACTTTTTACAGTTACGGGTTCATTCAGGAGGGCTCTGTCTGCCCAGGCCGCTTCGATGGTTTCTTTTATTTTATCCATAATTGTGCAAAGATATTAAAAAAATTATCCATCTATAATTATATTTTGAAAAATTTTAATGGATATTATGTTGATAAGTAAATCTTAATCACCGGTCATTCCTGATTCCCGACCCTTTTATAATTATTCTGAATATTTAGCGTTTAATCTATGGAATTGTAAACCCGGATAAGCATTTACAGCTTTCAAAATTCATTAAATTTTATTACTTTTGCCGATTCAAAAATTTGAAGAGTTATTATGATAAAAATTACTTTACCTGACGGTTCCGTTAAAGAATATGCCAAAGGAACCACTCCTTACGAAATTGCCCGTTCCATAAGCGAAGGCCTAGCCCGGAATGTTTTGGCGGCCCAAATCGACGATACCGTGGTGGAACTTAACTATAAAATAAATGATGATGCCCATCTTAAATTATTGACCTGGAACGATCCTGAAGGAAAAGCCGTTTTCTGGCATACTTCCGCCCATCTTATGGCAGCGGCGATCGAAGAACTTTATCCGGGTGTAAAATTCGGTATCGGTCCCAGTATTGAAAACGGATTTTATTACGATATAGACTTTATGGATTATCCCATTTCTTCGGATGATTTTCCTGCGATAGAAGCTAAAATGCACGAACTGGCAGCACAAAAATTGCGTCTGGAAAGAAGGGAAGTTACCAAACAGGAAGCGTTGGATTATTTCACTGAAAAAGGAGATGAATATAAAGTGGAATTGATCCGTGACCTGGATGAAGACGGGATCATCACTTTTTACACCAGCGGCGTGTTTACGGATTTATGCCGCGGACCGCATTTATATGATACGGCTTCCATTAAAGCCATAAAATTACTCAACACCGCCGGAGCTTACTGGCGTGGCGACGAAAAGCGGAAACAGCTGACCCGTATTTACGGGATCACTTTCCCTAAGAAAAAAGAACTTGATGAATACCTGGTATTACTGGAAGAAGCCAAGAAAAGGGATCACCGGAAATTAGGAAAAGAGCTGGAACTGTTCTTCTTTTCCCAGAAAGTCGGAGCGGGATTACCCATTTGGTTACCCAAAGGAGCAGCTCTCAGGGAAAGACTGGAAAATTTTCTCCGGAAAGTCCAGAAAGAATACGGTTACCAACAGGTTATTACGCCCCATATAGGCCATGTGGATCTTTATAAAACTTCCGGTCATTACCAGAAATACGGAGCGGACTCATTCCGTCCGATCACCACTCCCCAGGAAGGTGAGGAATTTTTCCTGAAACCTATGAACTGCCCACATCACTGTGAAATCTTCGCTTCAAAACCCCACTCTTACCGTGACCTTCCTATCCGTATCGCTGAATTCGGTACCGTATACCGTTATGAACAAAGCGGCGAACTTCACGGTTTGACCCGTGTCAGGGGCTTTACCCAGGATGACGCACATATTTTCTGTACCGCAGAGCAACTGAAGGAAGAATTTTGTAAAGTGATCGATATTATCCTGTATATTTTCAAAACTTTGGATTTCAAAGATTATACTGCGCAGGTTTCTCTCAGGGATCCGAACAACAAAGAAAAATATATCGGCAGCGATGAAAACTGGCAAAAGGCGGAACAGGCCATTATTGAGGCCGCAGCTGAAAAAGGACTTCAAACCGTGGTGGAAATCGGGGAAGCCGCATTCTACGGCCCCAAACTGGATTTCATGGTGAAGGATGCCTTAGGAAGAAAGTGGCAACTTGGTACGGTACAGGTAGATTACAATCTACCCGAAAGATTCGAGCTGGAGTACGTGGATGCTTACCAGCAAAAAAGAAGGCCGATCATGATACACCGGGCTCCTTTCGGTTCCATGGAACGTTTCGTGGCTGTTCTCCTGGAACATACAGCCGGCAATTTCCCGTTGTGGCTCACTCCGGATCAGGTCATCATCCTGCCTATCAGCGAAAAGTTCATCGATTACGCCAACGAAGTAAAAAAACAACTTGAAGCGGAAGATGTACGGGTATCCATCGACGAAAGGAACGAAAAAACCGGAAGGAAGATACGCGATGCCGAAATCAAGAAAATACCTTACATGCTTATTGTGGGTGAAAAAGAAGAAAATGAACGGCTAGTATCGGTACGGGAACACGGCAGCGGGGATAAAGGAAGTATGTCCATCCCGGATTTCGCGAAGCTGATACAGGACAAAATCAATAATGAATTAAGCAAATCATAAATACAGAGAAAGAGATATGTTTGAGAGTTTAAGCGACAGATTGGAAAAAGCCTTTAAAATTATAAAAGGCCAGGGATATATCACGGAAATCAATATTGCCGAAACCATGAAAGAAGTGCGTAAAGCGCTTCTCGATGCGGATGTAAGCTACAAGATCGCCAAAGACTTTACTGATGAAATAAAGAAAAAAGCACTCGGGCAGAATGTTTTAAAAGCTGTTTCCCCAAGTCAGCTAATGGTTAAGATCACATACGATGAACTGATCAACCTAATGGGAAGGACGGCAGAGGATATCGATATTAAATCGAATCCGTCCATCATATTAATGGCAGGACTTCAGGGTTCCGGTAAAACGACCCATTCGGCGAAACTGGCACTTCTGCTCAAATCCAAAAGGGGGAAAAAACCTTTATTGGTGGCAGGCGACGTTTACAGGCCGGCAGCTATCGACCAGCTCAAAGTTTTGGGAGAGCAGATCGGGGTGGAAGTATTTACTGTGCCCGATTCCAAAAAACCGGTCCAGATCGCCAAAGATGCCGTCAAATACGCCAAAGAATGGGGACATAATGTGGTGATCATCGATACGGCGGGTCGTCTGGCCATCGACCAGGAAATGATGGAGGAAATCGGAAATATCAAGGATGCCGTGAATCCGCATGAGATATTATTTGTGGTGGATGCCATGACAGGACAGGATGCCGTAAATACGGCCAAAGCTTTTAACGACAAATTAAATTTCGACGGTGTTATCCTGACCAAAATGGATGGCGACACCCGTGGCGGTGCTGCCCTTACCATCAAGGCGGTGGTGGATAAACCTATCAAATTCATCGGTACGGGCGAGAAAATGGATGCGCTGGATGTATTTCATCCCGACAGGCTTGCGGAAAGAATACTCGGCATGGGAGATATCCGATCTTTCGTTGAAAAAGCGCAGGCCCAGTTCGACGAGGAAGAGGCTGCCAAGCTGCAGAAAAAACTGGCAAAAAACCAGTTCGACTTTAACGACTTCCTCAGCCAGATCCAGCAAATCAAAAAAATGGGTAATATCAAAGACCTTATGGGAATGATACCCGGAATGGGAAAAATGGTGAAAGATATGGATATCGACGATAATGCTTTCAAGGGCATCGAAGCGATTATCCGTTCCATGACACCCCAGGAAAGAAGTCATCCCGAAATCCTGAACGGAAGCCGGAAAAAAAGAATAGCGGTCGGTAGCGGCACGGACATTCAGGACGTCAACAAATTAGTCAAACAATTCGAAGATACCCGGAAAGTAATGAAAATGGTCAACAACGGGAAAGCCAAGAATTTAATGCACGCCATCAAGAGCCCTGGAAGAAGATAATCTTAAAATAACGGATCATGAACCTTATAGACGGGAAACAAATCGCGATCGATATCAAAGAAGAAATTGCCGGTGAAGTGAGGCAATTACTGGCAGAGGGAAAAGAAGCGCCTCACCTGGCAACGCTGATCGTTGGCGAAGACGGGGCTTCCCAGACTTATGTCGGCAGTATCGAAAAAAATTGCAGGGAAGTGGGATTTATCCCTTCCGTATACCAATTTCCGGAAACGGCTAAAGAAAGTGAAATCATTGAAGCAATAGAATTTATTAACCGGGATCCTGAAATAGATGGTTTTATACTTCAGTTGCCCTTGCCGAAGCATATCAATAAAGACAACATTTTAGCGAGTATTAATCCTGATAAAGATATCGATTGTTTCACCCCGGTTAACAATGGGAAATTATTATTAGGCGAAGGACTTTTTAAGCCTGCCACTCCATACGGAACGATGGAACTCCTGAAAAGGGCCGGAATAGAAACCGAAGGGAAAAATTGCGTGGTGGTCGGAAGAAGTAATATAGTAGGAAAACCGCTTGCCCTTTTACTTTTACAAAATTCTTCCGAAGGAAACGCCACGGTTACCGTATGCCACAGCAAAACAAAAAATCTGGCAAAAGTTTGTTCCCAGGCTGACATCCTTTTGGTAGCGATCGGGCAACCGGAAATGATTACGGCCAATTATGTGAAAAAAAATGCGGTCGTGATCGATATCGGGATCCACCGGATAGAAGATCCGGAACAAGCTAAAGGTTACCGGATTGCCGGTGATGTCAAATTTGACGAGGTAGCCCCGAAAACTTCGTACATTACGCCCGTTCCCGGTGGTGTGGGACCGATGACGATGGCTTGTCTTTTACTGAATACCATGAATGCCTATAAAAAATTCCGGAAGTAATCCTCGCTTACGATTCTTTTATTGATAAAGGTCCGGTAGTACAACCGAGTCTTAAAAGAGAGGCCAGTTCAGGAACATCCTTTACGATAAAACCGGCGCCCGCATCATGTAATTCTTCATATTGTCCGTAACCATATAATACACCTAAGGAGTCAATACCGTTACTTTTGGCGCCGATAATATCATATTTCCTGTCCCCTATCATAAGTACCCGGGAATTATCCCGGATATCGTTTTCAGTCAAAACATGCCGGATGACCTCTTCTTTGGCGTCACGGGAACCGTCCATAAGACTACCGCCTATAAAAGAAAAATAACCGTCAAGATTGAAATATTGTAAGATTCTTTCCGCGAAAACAACGGGCTTGGACGTCGCCAGCATAACCTGGTAACCTTTGGATGATGCCTCTTCCAGCAATTCCCTTATACCGGTGTAAAGTGTATTTTCATATACACCGGTTGTATTATACCGTTCCCTGTATTTAAACACTGCTTTTTTTATTTCTTCATCGTTAAAATGATAAAATTCTTTAAAAGAATGCGTCAGGGGTGGCCCGATGAAAGGTTTCAGTATGTTCGTATCTTCAATGTGAATATCGAAAAAACTTAGTGCGTATGCCACGGATCTGGTAATCCCTTCGAAAGAATCGATAAGGGTTCCGTCCAGGTCAAAGAGAAGATAGTGGTAATTTTTCATTCATTTGTATTAAATTAGTATCTTAAACGTATAAATATAAAATTAGTATAGGTATCAGCTAAACTTATTCAAAGACGTTCCATACCTGTTATGTTAAAATCTTTTGAGATCATGAGGATCGTTATAAATTCCATATTGCCTCCACGTGGGTTCGATGCGGTAAATCTTTTCGGAATATTGTTTGTGAGAAAAGGTATTCCCGTCACCCGGCAACTCATACGCCATGAGAAAATACACGGGCGACAAATGAAAGAGTTGTTGTACATATTCTTTTATCTGTTTTACTTACTGGAATGGATCGTCAAATTATTCATTTTCGGTGCGAAATCTTATGAGAACATTTCTTTTGAGCGGGAAGCTTATCAGCATGACCAGGATCCATATTATTTGAAGAAAAGGCAACTTTTTAGTTTTGCTAAATATATCTTCAGGAAAGATACAGACAAAAAAAATTCCACAAACTAATAGCCTGTGGAATTCTGCGACATAAATTTTATGGTTGAAAAAGAAAAAGACTAGTAATCCGTATTCTGAGGATCGAAATTACACCAGGGTGAAGTCCAGTCTGTCGTACCGAAAGCCCCGATATACGAAACATTATCAAATCCGCTCAGGTCCGGGTCGGCAAAACCCGCGCCGTTTAACAGCGGACTGTTCGAATTCAATGTAAAATCAGGTCGTGACGACAAAGTTAATGATCTGATACCCAACTCGCCGACAGTATTTTTCAGAAGATTGGCTCCTTCCTCACGGGTGTAATAAGTTTGATTGAAATTGGCGCCACCGGCACCGGAAGCATCTTCTTTAAAGTTACGTTGCATACCGGCCATCACACAATACTTAACCACCAATTCATTATTCCGGGCATTGGTTTGCGCGCTGCCTTTACCGCCATCCTCGATGAATAATCCTACAGGCCATCCGGTAAATACGGAGTTGTAAACTTTTAACTTGGTATTCCTGCGAAGATGCATGGCTGCCTGGAAATCACCATTACCGCCGGTGGGTATGTGATTAGTATCTTTGAGTGACAGATAGGGACCGAACATGCTCACGTTGGAAAATACGGGGGAGGTAAATGGAGAGTTACCGGATCCGTTCGCATCATTATCCGATTCGAACCCATTGGATTTGGATTTGTCCGCTACGTTTTTATCCCGGAATCCCACTAAAAACTGAAGCTTCCCGCTAAATCCGTTATCCGTATCAAATTCATCGTCCCAGCCTCTGTAAGCAACCAGATATTTCGCGTTTACGTTTCCACCGAACCATTCGAAAGAATCGTCGCCGCAATAGGAAACCTGAATATGGTGAATGGTGGTGCCGTTACCTACTCCGCCCATGGTAAGACCGTTAATCTCATTGTCTGTCCCGTATTCTATTCCGGAAAATTCTATACGAACGTAAGCCAGTGTTCCCGAATTGTCATTCGGATTGGGAGAAGCTCCGCCGCCGAACATGGAACGGGGTCCTCCTTCTATCTTGGATTCGCCGCTCGCCGTATTTACCGGAGCTTTTCCGCAAAGGATAACACCGCCCCAGTCTCCATAATTCCGTTGTCCTTTAGGCTGGTTCGAAGTAAAAACAATAGGTTGGCTGGCGGTTCCCTGCGCCATGATTTGCCCTCCCCTTTCCACAATTAAAGTTCCTTTGGTAGATTTGTCGCCTTTGATAATAGTTCCGGGAGGAATAGTCAGCACCGCTCCTTCGGTTACGTAAACAAATCCTTTTAATAAATATACCGTATCGGCGCTTAAAGTTTTGCGTCCTTTAATTTCTCCGGTTAAATCCGCATTCCCTACTGTTTTATTATCCGGATTTTCAGGTTTATTACAGGCGTTCATGCCAATTACCAAAACAATAACCACACCCATCAAGATAGTTTTTTCTACATTCATTTTCATTTTGTTTTTGTTTAGAATTAATGTTTTCATTCTTTTCTTTAATTAATGATATTAATTGATTTTAATTGAAACATTAGCGTTGAGCTGAACGCCGGGTTTCATTACTTTTGTATTCTGGCTGTATGCATGCACCTCTCCCTCAACCGTATATTCCCCGATTTGGGAAAGGACCACTTTCTGATTTAATATATTCTTTGCTCCCAGACTTACCGTGACTTTTCCGAATTTTTTCTGTATCGTGGCATCCAGGGAATGACGGGGCATTTCGTAAGTATGAGGGATATTCTCGTTGGCGTTTTGGTTGGTTTGTCCCACAGCCGTAATTCTTTTTCCTATTACATTGTATAGAAGGCTGAAGTTGAGATCCCATTTAGGATTTTCATAAAAAAGTCCCATATTGATAATATATGGAGACTGCCCCTGCATGGGTCTGCTCATTTCCATACTTTCTTCGGGGAAGATAACCGCACTTTTGATGAGGGATGCGTTAAGTACCAGGCTCAGGTTTTTTAATTTCATAAAGTCCAGTGATTTCCGGATATCCAGTTCAATACCGTAACTGTATGCGGAATGGGCATTCATAAATGTATATTGCAACTGTCCGCCCGCATCATAATAAGTATTCTCGATAGGATTGATAAACTTCTTATAAAATCCTCCGAAACTGATCATCTCATTGGATGCCGGATAATATTCGTAGCGGAAATCCAGGTTGTGGATCAAGGCATTTTTCAAATCAGGATTACCTTCGACATAAGAAAAAGATTCGAAATCATAATAAACATAAGGAGCTATTTCCCGGAATTCCGGACGGTTGACCGTTTTGCCGTAAATCGCCCTGAAAATATGTTTGTCGTTTATCGAATAGGAAAGATTGGCGGCCGGGAAAAGATGAAATTGGTGTTGACGGATATTTACCGGTTTGATACCATCGGATTCATAACTGTCGAGAGTAAGGTACCGGTGCTCGAAACGCAGACCGCCATTCAGTATAATACCGGAAAAAGGAAGATTGACGGAAAAATAGGTGGCATCGATTAAACTGGAGGATCGGTAGGAATCGGCCTTGCCGGTATTTTCCACCAGGAAGAATCCATCCGGTCTTATATAAGCGGGATCCATCATTCCTTCATAAGGAAGATAAAAATATTCCGGCGGCAGATTGTGATTGATTCCTTTTTTATAAGTGAAGTTACGGGCATTGAATCCGCGGTTTTTATACTCTCCGTAAAGTCCGGTCTGCAAAGAAGGTTTGAAGGAATTAAATTCAAATTGATGTTCATAATTCAGTGAAGTTGAAACGGCATGTTCATTGAGTTTCTGAAAATACCGCCGGATATCATTATCCATGGATTTATACCGGCCATAATACGGACTTCCTTCGTTTTGATCCATCCGGGCATCCATAATCCTCCGGTCAGGTTCGTTATTTCGTAAAAAAGAATATCCTACAGTCCAGTTGATACGATTGGTATCTTTTTTAAGCTGATGCGCACCTTCCACCTGGGTCGCATAGGTCAGGCGGTTCCTGTAAAGAAACTCCCGGGATCTTTCAATGTAATTATTACTGTAATTAATTCCGTCGCGCAATGTTACCACGTCTTTACCCGTATTTTGAACCAGGTTTTTGAAAGCTATTTTGTTACCTTTACCGTCCAAAAACGAAAGATTATATCCCAGTGTGGTTTTCACTTCAGTAACATACTGTGTATCCGCATATTGACGACTAAATGATGATTCGTCCCGATCGATATTATAAATTCCGTAACTATTATTTTGCAGCGTCTGTATATCATTCTGATAGCTGTAACTTACATAAGCGGTCTGACCCATAGTTACCGCAGATAGCTTCTTGATATTATTTAATGAAAAAGACAAAGACTGGTTGGGGATTGCCGTACGGCGTTTGAGTTTCCATTCTCCGTTCAGATCCCGGGTAAGGGCACATGCATCCGATACTGATAACCCATTGAGGTTTTCCGGAAACGAAGACGGCAGATTTCTTTTTATACTTCCTAAACCTAAAGCATCTCCGGCGGAGTAGCTATAGCCGAAATGTTTCCGGAAAACTGAATGGGTGCGAAAACCCGTACCATAAGATAAACTGATCTGATTTCGGACGGGGAGATCCTTTGTCGTGACCTTAACGAAACCACCGGAAAAATCAGCGGGCAATTCCGGAGAAAGATTTTTATAAACCAGGATATTCTCGATCATGCTGCTGGGAATAAAATCGAAGGAAAATGCCCTTGAATCACTTTCCGCACCGGGTGCGATACCATTATTGATCCATACATTATTATAACGTTGCGATAATCCCCTGACCGCGATAAAACGGCCATCTATCAGTGTTACGCCGGGAATGCGCCTGATCACTTCCGAAGCATTATTGTCCTGGGTACGGGAAATCTGCCCTGAAGAAATGCCCGATACCACATTCCGGGCCTCTTTCATTTCCGCGATAATAAACTCTTCGGTATTCACCATTTTTGTGGACCTTACCGTCACCGTATTCAACACTTCCACGTCGGGTACCAGTTCCACGTCAATTTGAAGCACTTCGTTTTCATGGATCTCAACGGGAATTTCCTCCGGCTGATAGAGCATATAAGTCACTTTAACCGTATATTTCCCTTCGCGAAGCGATAGCTGATAATTCCCTTCCATGTCGGTTGTTGTACCGATAGTCGTTCCGGGAACTATAATGTAAACATAAGCCAATCCTTCACCGGTAGTCTGATCCTTTACCTTGCCATAAATATAGGATTTACTATCCGAAGCACTCAGATTCAACGGTAATAAGCTTGCAAAGAAAATAATGAGAAATAAGCTTTGGTTTTTCCAAAAATAACTTTTGACTTTTTCTTTAATTGGATTCATAAATCTATTTAATTGAATTACGAATGCAAAAAAAGAGAAGAATTATTTCGGCAATTTTAAGATCCTATTACATTTTGATGAATAATCCAGATTTTATTACTATCCACATTCCTCAACCGAAACAAATGCGTTATAGCGGGTTTCTTTGGTTACAGGGTTAAGCGGAAAGTAACCTCTTTTTATTTTCCCTTTCTCAATAGATAAGGGAAATTGACGACACATCTGCAAATGGTAATCATAAGCCCCTTTTTTTTCCGGATTGTAATTGATCTTAAATACACCCACGGATAACGAACTAATATAATGCTGAAACATTTTCACTCCCAGATATCCCATATTATACCGTAAATTAATTTCCAGGCACGGATGTATCCTGTATTCGCCTTCATCCTTATAAATCATCATATCCACCCCTATACATCCTTCATAATGACACACGATTACATCTTTAAAAATAAGAATTAATTGCTGTTGGATATTTTCCAATGCCTCCAACGGTATCTTCCCGGCCAGCGTTTCCTCTATTTTTTCCTGTGAGTAAAGATAAGAAGAGGTGTAAGCGCCCTTGGGAGTAGTTTCAAAAAGAGAATAACCTTCAAAAGAAATCTCTTTTCCATCAGATGAAAATTGCATGGAAAAATCCAGTTGTTTATCCAAAACATATTCTATCGCAACTTCCTTTTGTTTTCTCAACATCCCGCGTAGAACTTCCCGTTCTTTGGCTTTCAGTTTCCCGGATAACCAAAGCAAACCCCGTCCCGAAGAAGAGTAAAGCGACTTAGCCAATAATGGAGCATCCGACGAGGTCAGTAATTTCTCAATTTCATCTATATCATCGCAAAAAATTGGGATTAACCGATCCGGTATCCCGTTTATCGTTTTTTGTAAAGCGGCCAGAACATCCCGGGCAAATTTCCTGCTATTGAGATAAGTATATTCTTCTTTCCATAAAGGCACCTGCAACTGCAGACCGAATTTCTCATTGAGTGATTCAAAATAATGTATGGCCCGCGGTGATATTCCCCAGCACGAAACTTTGTCCCGGCTTCTTTCCGACAAGTTGTTCGCTAAAGAGGGATACGGTAAAGCGGGAAATGAGTTCTCCAGAAATTTAAAATAACCGGGATCCTTTATTTCCGGCAGAAACACAGCGTCTCCTTTCTCAGCATACCATGCCGGCAAAAAAGAGAGGTCATCCTGCATTTTCAAAACGGTTTCCGAAGGCAGATAATACGGAGATGCATTGAAAACGGCTGTTTCATGCCCGGGATTAAAGTAGTGTATCATCGATATTTATTCCCTCTTAAAAGATTCTTATTAACCTGTTATTAGTTGATTGCAAAAATACAACATTATATAGAAGAAGAAATATGGGATAACCAAAGCTCATAAGGAATATAATCCCTAATGGCATTCAAAATCGAATGCCATTTTAAATTACGGAACTTGTCTCTTCTATCTGTCATACTTCCTGAATCCCGTCAGGGATTCTCCGACTGGCACAATTTGGCCGCATACCTCACGGCATGCGTGAACCTGTGATTGAACTTTATCTTTACCAAGCGGGAATACCTAACGGCATTCAAAAATCGAATGCCATTTTAAATTTACGGAACTTGCCCCTTCTATCCGTCATACTTCATGAATCCCGTCAGGGATTCCAGTCCGGTAAACTCCCAAATATGAAAGGTTTGACCACATACCTCATGGCATGCGTGAACACCTATGAGTGAACTTTACCAAGTGGGAATGCCTAATGGCATTCAAAATGGATGACATTTAAATTTACGGAACTTATTCCTCCTATCCGTCATACTTCCTGAATCCCGTCAGGGATTCTCCGACTGGCACAATTTGGCCACATACCTCACGGCATGCGTGAACCTGTGAGTGAAGTTTACCAAGCGGGAATACCTAACGGCATTCAAAAATCGATAACATTTTTTAAGATTTACAGAACTTATTCCTCCTATCCGTCACTTCCTGAATCCCGTCAGGGATTCCAGTCCGGTAAACTCCCAAATATAAAAAGGTTTGGCCGCATACCTCACGGCATACGTGAACCTGTGAGTGAACTTTACCAAGCGGAAATGCCTAATGGCATTCAAAATCGAATGCCATTTTAAATTACGGAACTTGTCTCTCCTATCCGTCATACTTCCTGAATTCCGTCAGGGATTCCAGTCCGGTAGCTTTTTCAAATGCGGAAAATTCATCGCATGCTGTCAGGTATGCGGCCAGTGTAAAATTTTATTCCTCCGATTTTTTCCGGACCTCCCCTCGTAGTTTCAATTGAATGACCGGATTCTCAGGATCGTTAGTACTTACCGTAACCACTTTATTGATTGTTCCGATCCTGGAAGTAAAATACCGCAATTTCACGAAGCCCGTAATATTCGGAACCAGCGGTTCTTTAGTCCAGTCGAGTACGGTTACGCCACAGCAGCCATGAACTTTGGTAATAATGAGAGGTTCTTGTCCCGTATTTGTAAAAGAAAATACCGCTTCTCCGTTATCACCTTCGGTAAGGGATCCATAATCATGCTCCAGCTTATCGAACTCAATCTTCGGACCCGCACTTTCCCGTATCCGATTGCTTTGTTTTTCAAAATCATTGTTTTGAGCGGTTGCGTGAAATCCTGTCAGAATGCCACACGTAAGCATACATAATGCCATTAATTTAAAATTTTTCATACTGTTTAATTTAGATGATTACTTTTGAAAATTTCTATCGATTTTATTCCCGCTAAAGGAATTATTAATAAAAGAAGGCAGACCAATATATTCCTTGCGTTTTTCTTAGATGCCTTTATCGTCTTACTAAACTCCAGCTGTTGTAATGGTTTACCTAACTCTTCCGGCGACGGAAGCAACACGCGGCTCCATTTATGAATGATTATACCTTTTTTCAATAACACCAGTCCCGGAGTAGAACGAATGATAGTTTGCAGTGCTTTCTGATCAGTACCGCAAAAATTCATTTGGGGAAATATCCCGTTTTTGGCCGCGACAATATCCTGTTCCAGGGAAGAAGTCAGGCAAAAGAATGGGTATCCATACTTCGAGGCATATTCAGCGATGCCGGCGAATTTAATGATATCTTTTCCTTTTATTTCCGTCAGAAACGGAGCGATCATCAGGAAAACGTAATTCGTATCCTGAAGAACCTCTTCCGTAATATTAATTTGATCGACGATCCTGGTCATCTCATCATTGAAAATATATTGTCCTATGGAAAAATCACTTATTTCCGGAGTCTGGCCTGGCTTTATCTCTTTCGTAATCCTCTGGATAAATGTCCATGAACTATCCTGCCATGGGTAATTTCCGGAATCAAATTCTTTCTTTTCACCATTCCTTTCATAGATAAAGTAAATCTGCTCAATCGGTTTTTTACTTTCTTCCACAATCATTTTCTCCGGAAGATCGGCACCGGTCCCGTATCCCCTGAAATCGGCAACATTGTCATAATAATAACTTACGAAAAGCAAACCGGAAGTAAATATCACTATATAGGCTAAAACCCATTTTTCCGATTTAGATGTGAATAAAGGTGTAATCAAATTATAATGGAAAAATAAAAAGACAGCAAATACCAGGAGAAAAATATTTTTGATAAAAGTCTCCCAATTGGTCAGGATGATAACGTCTCCGAAACAACCGCAATCTCCCACAGGATTCGTGAGCGCCAGATAGAAAGTCAATATCGTCATAAATACCATAATCAGCAGGATTATCCTGGAATTCCATTTAGGGAATAATCCTAATAAAAGCAACAATCCTGAAACCAATTCCAATGCGCAAAGTCCCAATGAAGCCGGCATGGATAAAAAAGAGAAGATATCCAGATGGAAAACTAAAAGATGTTCCTGGATTTTCAGGGCGAATCCGTAAGGATCTACTGCTTTTACAAAGCCGGAAAAGACAAAGGTAATTCCCTGTATTACGCGGAAGATAACAGTCAGTGATTTTAATAAATTTCTATTCTTCATATTTTTTATAATATCTATGGAAATAAGCTGTGGCAAAAACTACAGGGCAAATATCCCGTGTTTAACAATGCAGAAATGGCTTTTTATTTCAAATAATGGTAGTGTGATTATCAAATCTTTCTCAGGACACGGCAAACAATGTCAAATAATGGTCTTATTTACGTCAAATAAATATCTACACAATTGATTATCATAATATTAAAAACTAAATATTTTTGCCATAACGTAATAAAACATAGCGTGATTTATCTCTATATTTGCATATGGGTTTACATAGAAAATATCATTACCGTCTTCTTATACTGATAATCGGGGTTATTTCCGTAATCATTTTACAATCGGCCTGGCTTTATGATGCCTATAAAATGAAATACCGGCATATTATGGCGGAAATTGAGGATGCCTTTGAGCTTGCATACCAGAAAGAGCAGACCTACAGGATACCTGTTGTGGATATCGTAAATCCCGGCGGCGTTACGATCCAAAGTTGCGGAAATGAAGAGATCACGATCGTAAGGAAATGTTATGATGCCGATACCATTGTATACAACAATATGTCCGGGCATTCGATCGTGGAATTCCTGAACCGGGTCTTCTGGGATATACGGGAAAATATGGTCCCGATGAATATATATTGTCTGGCCGATTTATTCGGAGGTATGCTGCATGACAAAAATATTGCCGTATCTTTCGTGATTGACAGGTATAACGTCGAGACCGGGGAAGTGATCGAATCCTCGTTATTTCAGGATGAACCACGTCCGGAAATAAAACCGGAAACCACATTGGTTTCGGAAATTTCAAATACGGAAGCGGTCCGGGCAATCCTGCATATTACACCGGGAGTTATTTTCGCCGCCATGCCCGGAATATTGATTTTCACCATCCTTATCACACTCGTCATATTAATATGTTTGGGACTTCTTTATAAAAAATATTCAAGAAAAAAAGATGGATATTTACAAAAGAACAATCAGCAGGAGAATATCCCCGATAATACATTTTCTCTCGGGAAATTTTCATTTGATCCCGACAAAAACGAACTACGTGGATTTGGCGAAACTGTGCAGCTCAATAAAAAAGAGAATGCGATCCTTTACGCCTTATGCATGCAACACGGCAATATTGTAGAACGTCATATTTTGCTGGAAGAAAACTGGGGAAGCAGTGGTATTATTTACTCCCGAAGCCTGGATACATACCTGACAAATTTACGTAAGTATTTAAAAAAAGATCCGTCCATACAGATCGTTACCGTAAAAGGTGTAGGCTATAAACTGGTTATCAACGGAAATTAACATAGAAGCTTTTCGGCATTTTAAATTGGTTACTATTTAAAATAATTTTCCAAAAATCGGGTTCGCAAATAAAAATAAACGACTTTTGCAGAATAAATGATCCCTATTATTTAGATTTTCATCATGAAAAGATTTGTTATAAGCCTGTCCGTTTTTTTCACTTTCATACAATATGCTATCTCTACGCCAGAGAAGCCAAAAGAAATTAAAATGGAAGGATTTACACAAGGCACTTATTATAGTATCATTTATATGGCTCACGATACATTAGTTACACATGAGGAGATTGAACAGTATCTGGATGATTTCTTAAAAACCGCTTCCCTGTGGGAAAAAAATTCCATTATTTCAAAAATTAACCGGAATGAACCGGTAACTTTGAACGAACACTTTAAAACGATTTTCACTATCGCGCGGAAGATTTCCCAACTTACGAACGGAGCCTTTGACATTACCGTCGGGAACCTGGTGAACGCCTGGGGATTCGGAAGTAAAAGTGCAGATTCCCAGACTAAACAAACCATTGACAGCCTAATGCAACTGGTTGGTTATACCAAAGTCAATATCATCAATAACGTGTTAATCAAGGAAAACCCAAAGATAGAAATCGATTTTAATGCTATTGCCAAAGGTTATTCGGTAGATCTGATAGCCGGTTTATTAACAGAACGCGGCCTTAACTCTTTTTTAGTGGATATCGGAGGAGAAATACGGGCATCGGGATCAGGGCCGGAAGGTGAGTTATGGCTGGTCGGGATTGAAAAGCCCACAGAATCTGCCGATTCCGGGAGACAAGTGCAAACCATATTACAACTTACAAACAGATCCGTTGCCACATCCGGAACTTACAGGAAATATTACGAAAAAGGAGGAATGCGTTTTTCCCATACCATTGACCCTGAAACAGGATATCCGGTATCACATAATTTATTGAGTGTGACGGTGATCGCTGAAAAATGTGTGGAAGCGGATGCTTTAGCCACCGCTTTTATGGTAATGGGAATGGATAAATCCCTACAATTTTTGAGCCGGCACCCGGAATATGAGGCTTATTTTATCCGTTCGGAAAAAGACGGGAAAATCAGATCTTATTATTCCAAAGGATTCCAAAAATTTATGTACCGGTGATTTTATCGACATTCATATTTAATATTATTTTTTAAATATATAAATCCGGAAGATTATGAAAAATAAAGGATGTAAAGATCTCAATAAAAATATATTCGTATCGAATGAAAAATTCTATAATCCGACCTTTTTATTGCATAATCCGATACTTTATTGATTATATTATTAAATTGGAAGATGAAAAGTGAATCTTTTTGTTAATTTATATAAATATCAATAATTTAGCTATTGATCCATGTCCTTATTTTAACTTTTTTTACAATAGATTTTAAATGATTTATTCCGGAAATTCTTATTTTTGCCATTAATATTATGTTTTATTGAAGTTAATATCATTTTTCTAAAAAACAGGCGCAATATCTTAGATATGGCTATAAACACCCTCTTGATCGGAAGCGAAAGTACCGCTTATTAATATTTAAATTTATCCAAAAACGGAAATAATCTATTTGTCATTAATAAATAATTGAATTTATGAAAGAGTTTTTTTTATTAAAAAAAGTTAATAATAAGATTTTATTGTTATACGTATTGATATTTTTCATATCCGGAAATCTTTCGGCCCACTCTTTGGGCGGGCTTTTTCCTTCGGATTCCGGTCGTTTGGAGGGTGAAATTACTTTCATTTCCACTACGTCAGCCGTGCACAATAACCCTCAACTTTACAATTTATTATATCAGCTTCAGCCGACCCTGACATTGTCGACCGAAGGGATATCAAGATTCGGTTTCGAATCACCGACCGTATTGGAAATCAACGGCAAAGATTATCCCATCATCAAAGAAGACGATAATTATTACCGATTAATACAGGATATTAAAATGATCACCATCACCATAAAAAGTGTTCAGGACTATATCCAATTCAACCTTGAAGATTTAAACATTTTCCCAAGTTTGGAATATGTCCAGTTATTATTTACATACGATATCTGCGGAAATGCAACCGACAGTTGTCTTCGTAGCAAAGCAGAGAGAACCGTTACAGCGGGGGAATCTCCTATAACCGTCTTATATCAATTATCCATTCCGAATTAAAATACCATATCATAATGAATAACTTCTACATTTTATTTACACAGAAAAAATTACCCAAAACTTTATTCATCCTCCTCTTTTTTTTATTTTCCTCCCAGCCGATATTTTCACAGGTGAGGGTTCCGTTTACTCCAAGGGAATCCGATTATACACCCGGAAGACAGATATACAGCATTAAAGGCGATTATACCATGCTCGGGAATACCAATATTACCATGCAGTCCTATGATTCTACGAGTAATAACGGTAATAAACAGATGATCTATGTGGATATCGACGGAGATGTAAATACCCTTAATTCTTCTTCGGCTGACCTCGTTTTTCCCGGTAATGAAGGGAATACAATCCTGGAACACCAGTGTACGGAAATTCTCTATGCCGGATTGTATTGGACCGGAAGAGCCCATAACCCGAGTTCCGGGAGCAATTACCCGAATACCTTCCAGGTTACCAAAAGTGTTCCGGGACCGATGGCGGAGGACAATGACGTATTTACCTTCAGGGGAAATACCGGCAGCTCCAATATTGCCGTTACCAATACTGATTACCGCCTCAACATTACCCGGACTTCCTCCAACCCGCGAACCGTATACTATACATTTACGCCTACGGGATCAAATCAGGGAAATACATACCGGTTCAGCTATTTACCTAATTTAGGAGGAATCACGGTGAATATAAACGGTGGTGAAGAAGTAACACTTGCGACTTCCTCGATCAGTTTGAATGAAGCGGTTCTTGCCGAACCTTATCTGATTTATTCGGAAGAAGGAAACTTTACCTTGAAAGTCACCGGCTTTCAGAGAAACGGAAATAATACGGCTTTAAACCGCTGTTATGCGGTTACAGATATTACCTGGACATACCAGTCCGTTATCAATGTTACCAAAAATTATGACAAAAGTGTGGTATATCTCAAACATGCCAACGCTACCGAATACACCCAGATCAATGCCCTGGATGAAAACTTTACGCAAAATATCTATTATCCTCCCATTAACAATAGCGTTGACGGAGGCATGTATTCCGCTTACGCTGAAATCACCGACTATGTGAAAAGATATGGGATGGGTACCTATACAGTTGCCGATATCGCGCTGCGTGAAGGTAATGGAGGCAGTACCGGTTATTACGGCGGCTGGGGTATGGTGGTGATCTATGAGAATGCCCAGATGAACTGGCGCGATATCATCGTGTTTGACGGACATGCTTACATAGCAGGGAGTGTAACCACAAGCCACACTCTTCCGGTAGATGGTTTCCGCACCAGGCAGTATGGCGATATCAATATGAAGTTAGGGGTAATGGCCGGCGAAGGCGATTTTGATATTCCCGGGGATTATTTCGATATCAGGGATCATCAGGATGCCAACTGGATACGTTTGAACCATAGCCAGAATTCCTCCAATAATTTCTTTAACAGTTCCATTTATACCGGCGGAAATCCGAGGAATCCCAATCTAAGGAATAATACCGGTCTGGATATCTCGATGTTCGATATCCCCAATGCCGGAAATTCCGTGATCACCAATAACCAAACTTCTACGAGGTTCAGGTACGGGTCTACACAGGATACCTATATTATCTTCTGTATGGTGATGGGCGTGGACGCCTATATTCCCGATCCCGAAGCCAATAACCTCGTCGTATCGGTCAAAGATAAGGACGGGATACCCGTCCCACCCGACCAGGACGGAAATTACGAAGTATATCCCGGCTCCGAAATAGAATATGTCCTGGAGGTCCGGAACAAGGGAAATGAACCCCTCCGCGATCTGTTGATCAATCTTTCGATTCCGTACACCACAATTTTTAAAGAAATAAAATCGGTAGAGTATTTTGACATTACCGGAAATTCATGCGTCTTCAACCCCACACTGGGTCCGGCCGGTTCTATAGTATGGGATATCGGCGATGTTCCCCTGTATGATGATAATAAAGACTTTTTATTTGCCCGGTTACGGTTCAGCGTAACCGTCACGGATGATTGTAATATCCTGGCCAGTTCCGATGAATGTCAGCCTGAAGCGATCGTATACGGCAGTTCAAGCGGCTTCGGATCCCTTACGGGAACTCCGTTTTCCGACAAAGGTTTCATTTACGGATATCTGAAACATCCCTGTACGTCCGATCCAAATCCAAACCCGCCCCGTATCTCGATTGTAGTCGCGGAACAATGTAGTGAAAGTTCGGGTTCAAGCGACCGGGATATCAGGACCTGTATAGAAAACGGAGGCATAGTTCCATACAGTGAAATTATCGGAAGTTTCCCCAACGGAGTCAATTTTTATAATACCGTTGATCCTCAAACCGGAAAAGCGCCGGATGGAGCCACGCGTTATACGGCTACCACTGGTTTCCCCGTAGGAAACGGAGCTCCGGAATATTTTTATGCTATTCCCACCAATCCTTTTACCATTTGTTACTGGAGATTCAAAATATCCGTATTGGATTTCCCTACTTTTAACACGACAAATGCCGTGATTTGCGAAGGAGACAGCGTAAATTTATCGGATTACGTTACCGATCTCTCCGCAAACAGCAGTGTCTATTTCTATACCAATCCCGAAGCCACCGTAGAAGTTCCTCTCAAAAACGGCAGGCCTATGGTAGCTCCCAATACTTCTACTATTTATTATGTCAGGTCAAAGGTAGACGGAGTACAATGTTTCAGTGAGCAGACAAAAGAAATTACAGTAACCATAAGGCCCGTCGCCACAGTATCTTATACAATAAATTCCGAAATATGCAGCGGTACGGATTTCCATATCAATCCTGCCGACAGTTCGGGAAACACTGTTCCACCGAATACTATATACCAGTGGGCTAAACCGGCAGATATAACCGGTATTACAGGTCTTGAAGCCGGTTCAGGTCCCGAATTCACGGGAACCCTTTCCAACAGCACATCCGGTACTATCAATGTAACTTATACGCTTACGCCTGTCACCAACACTTCAGGAAATTCCTGCGAGGGTAAATCTTTTGATATTATATTACAGGTAAAGACTTTACCCGCAGCACCGTCGGCAACGAACTTATCGGTTTGTTATGACGGGACTATTGATTTATCAGATGCTGTTCCCGGAGGAAATGATTATCGTTTCTATGAAGCAGGAACAGGAGGAGAACCATTGGCCAATACTTCTGTCAGCCACATTACTTCCAATACGCCTTATTGGGTTTCCCGTCTTGAAAACGGTTGCGAAAGCGATCCCCGTACTTCCTTTGAAGTACAGGTAGAAACTCCACCGGCCATACCCGTTATCAATTCGCCGGTACAAACTTATTGTTCCGGTGAAACCATCACGATCACGGCCCAACTCGAAAACGGCACCACCATAAGGTGGTATGAAAATGCGACCGGAGGCGAACCAATTTCCACCCAGAATCCTTATACGACCGTAATCACTGCTACTTCCGCTCCGGTAACCAGAACCTATTACGCCGAAGCCGTTTCCGCCAATTCCTGCGCCAGTATATCAAGAGCAGCGGCAACAGTTACGGTTAACCCGCATAGTACCGCCGGTTTAATTACAGCTGATAATATGTGGATATGTAGCGGAAGCGATACTGTTTTATCCGTTACGGTTCCGGGAGGCGTCACTAATCCTGACATACGATGGTATGCCAATGATGACGCCGGGGCAACCGTGATCGGTACGGGAAATAATTTCCGACCGGGACTACTGACTGCCACGTTTACGCATGATACCTCTTTTTACGTGTCCGTTTCCGGATCTAATTATTGTGAAAATTTACCCGGACAACGCAAAAGAATAGTGGTTACCGTCAACCAGATGCCAACCGTCAATATTACGGTAACTCCTGATACGGCCCTTTGTTATCCTCAGAGTTTCAGGTTGAATACGGAGATCACCGGCCTTTCGTTTCCCATGCAATGGTATGGCTGGTATGATCCCAGCGGAGCACTCAGAAGCCCCCAGTTTTCTCCCCAGTCGGAAGATCATGATGTAACCGCCGTTCCCGTTACAACCTATACTCCTAACGAAGCCGACAGGTCTACCCAGAAAATAAGCCTGAAGCTTGATGTACAAACAACTGTTTGCGGTTACGTCAGAGATACGGTTAACCTCACTATTCTTCCTTTACCCACCTCTGCCAGTCTTGAGCTCATATCCCAGCCCGTCACTCCCCAGGACATGTGTATAGATACGGTATACGATTTTAAAATAAAAGCGACCGATGCAGGCGATTTAACAGGGCTTAAAGTAACATTTGAAGACGTTGACGGTTCCTATCTGGTGGTTAAGAACGCTTATTATAAATATCCGTATGAAACAGGAACTTCCGTACTACTCGATGATAAAACCGTTACATCGGATAATAAATATTATATCTGGAATTTCCCGGACGGCTTTTCTCTTGCTTCCGGCGATTCCGTCTGGGTACAAATAGAAGCCGTTGCTGAATGCGGATTTTTCAGCGGCAATATTTACAAAGCTTATTTAGATGCATACGGTGTCTGCGGTACGGATCCTATTGTACAACAGGAAAGCGAGACCGATCCGTTTCTTACGATCTGGGATGCGGCCTCCGAATTCGAATTCGAAATCGGGAATACTTTCGCTCCGGGTTCCGTCACGGTACGTGACGGGGATACCATCACATGGACAGCCGTTTATACCTTACGGGATACCAGTTCTCATGCCGGATATATTACGAACGGATCGGAGTATATGGTTGCATTGCTGCCCAAAGGGTTTCTCCCTGTTGAAAACGGATATACACCCCTACTGAACGCGCCTGATTTTGCTGATCTGGAAACTATAGACGACGAATATGGGATAGAGTATACACTGCCCATAGGTCCGGGATTATCGGATGGTGATCAAATCAGCTGGGAATTTAAATTTATTACCACAGATGCTCCCTGCGGGGAATACAGATTTTATAACGAAGTTTATATTGTAGATTCCGCCTATTGCGGGGCCGACAAATGCGGGATTAACCTGCTACGGGGTGGGTCCTATCCTACCGTAAACGTTAGCCGTTACGAATATGAACTGGATATTTTACAAACCCCGGAAAGTTATATCAGGGACCAGAAATGGTTCGGAAGTTTTAGATTCAGGGCTTTAACCGATTTTTATGCCGGCGACACCCTCTTTATTGATTTTTATATAGACAGGAATAATAATAACATAAGTGATGCCGGAGATACGTTGGTGTATCATCTTCCATATATCACTTCCGATATTTCTAACGGAAATCCATTCTCTATTTTAATTGACGAAAGTAATGCGATCACAACCGTACCCGGATATCAGTTACTGGCGCATATTAAAGGGTATGCATTATGTGAGGAATCGAATTATCCGATTGTGACCTTCAACGGTCCCGAAATAGTATGCCAGGGAGATACGACTTTATATTATACGGCTCCGGATAAGATAGATTACTCTTTTGCCGTAACCAAAATCAACGCGCTGTCGGGCGCTACTCCACGTCGTATTCCATTGGAGGGCAGGGCACAATTTTCAAGTACGGAAGATACCATCCGGCTCGTATGGCCGGGACAAGGGGATTTCAGGATCAACTGGGTCTATTCCGTTCCGGGAATTTCGGGTGAAAATACACGTCTGATACCCGTAAATTTCGATGCCCATGTTAATAAGGGATCTTATCTGGCATTAACCGGCCCCGATACGGTAGGTATATGTATAGGAGCCACAACCGAGCTTACCCAATTTGTCAGGGATACCAATCAACTGCCCGGAACCGTAATTTCTTTCTATGACAAAGAAACTGGTATCAAAATCGGCGATAACGCCGGAGGAGCCAAAGTTTATGTCTCACCTTCGGCCACCATAACTTACCTGGTAAAAGCCGAAAGTGAGCCCAACGGATGCCAGTCCCTAAACGTGATCGAACTGACCGTACGTGTAGAAGATATGCCGGATATCGGTTCCATCGGGGTTATTTCACAGCCCGATTGCCTTGAAAATACCGGATCTATCTGGGTATCCGTTCTCGATAAGGGAGGAAGCACACATTATGAATACAGATTAAATGATGATCCCTATAAAGACCTCATAATCAACAATGGACAAGCTATTATTACGGGACTTCCGGCCGGAAGCTATACCATCTATATAAGGGATAAAGAGATGTCGGCCTGTACGGCTTCTGTCGGTGAACCCATTACCCTGACTCCTGTCAACAGCAGTTTGACTGCCAGGGCGGTTGTTACCAATGCAGGAAATTGTACCAGTACCGACGGAACGATACAAATTATTCCAAACGGCGGGTATGCTCCTTATCAATATACCATAAACAACGGTCCGGCTACCGCTTTACCGCAAAACGGAATCATAGGAAACCAATTCGGGAACGGACAATATCATGTTACGGTCATCGATTCGACAGGATGTATATTTGCCGTTGATGAAATCCTGGTGCAGGCGGCAAACGGAATAGAAATCGAAGTAAAAGCTATTGAAGATGCCGATTGCAACGAACTGGGAAGAGGACAATTGACCATATTAAATTACGACAACCAGGTTGCTCCTTATACTTATCAACTCAATGGGCAGGGATGGAAAACGGTAACGGTAAATCCAATGTCCGGCTATGCTTATCCCGGAGCTAATTTTATGAGGGTAAAAGATGCCAACGGTTGTATGACTTCCGATACTTTCTATGTGGATCAGGTCGATATTAATTTAGCGATCAATAAAGTAACCCCTGTGGATGCTACCTGCGACGGAATAGGAAACGGAAGTATCATATTGGATATTACCGCCGACGCGACCCCTCTCAGGTATACTCTCGATGGGGTTAACTTCGAATATTTTACCGACGGTAATACGATAATAACCGGATTATCCGTAGGAAGTTACGACATTGAAATACATGACGCCAATGGCTGTTACGTTCGATATGAAAATATTCACATTAATTTATCCAAAGAATCTTCCCTGAATATAGGAAGAGTAAATGTAGTGGCACAACCTGATTGTGAGACTCCGACGGGAAGTATCCGGATTGTGGTATATGGAGGAAGTGGGAACTATGAATATAACTTTAACGGTGGCTCTCAATTCTTTACTTTGCCTACAGATGGAATTATTACAGATCTTGAAGCCGGCGTATACGAAGTATATGTCAGGGATGCCGGCCATCTTGCCTGTCCTACTGTAAAAAGCGCCCCGGTAAGCCTTACTCCTTACAATACTGATTTTATTGCGAAGATCGTATCAAATCCTGCCGGTGACTGCCTCGCCGATGATGGTTCCCTGAAAGTACAGGTTTCAGGCGGCACCCCACCCTATCAATACAAATTAAATGATGAAATTTCCTTTACGACATTACCGGCTGACGGTTTAATTACGGGATTATCTTCCGGAATTTACACGGTTACCGTCACAGGCAGCAATGAATGCGAGATCTTCGCCGATAAAGTATTCATCGAAAGTGTCGGAGGACTCCAAATATCCCTGACCCAGGAAAATGAAGCAACATGTGAAAGCAACGGCACCGTAAAACTTAAAATTTCCGGCGGCACACCTAATTACAACTATTATTTAGCAGGCGGGAATTATGTAAACTTTGCCGGTGATTCCGTCAGTATTCCTGCCGCGTCCGGCAACCATACCATATATGTGGAAGATGCCACCGGGTGTATCGCCATGGATAGCATCTATATCCAACTACGGGATAATGACTTACATGTTGATAATATCGAAACCGAAGATGCCGGTTGCGACGGGACCGGAGGCGGTAAAATCACAGTCACCGTCACGGGAAGAAATACACCGTTGCAATACCGGATAGATAACGGCACATTCGTGGATATCACTGAAAATCCTTTCACGATCGATAATCTCGCTGAAGGATACTATACCTTATTCATACAGGATATAAACCGTTGCGAAACAAAATTTGACAATATCGCCATTAATTCCGCCAAAACACCTGATATAAAAATCGAAGTAATTTCCATTAATTCCCAGCCCGGTTGTACCGGTAACGGTGGTAGTATAAGATTAGGCGTAAGCGGTGGCAGCGGGAATTATGAATTCCAAATGAATGGAAACGACACCTATAGACCTCTGGAGAGCAGCGGAATCATCAGTAATCTTCCGGCAGGCACCTATCGGATATTTGTGCGGGATGCAGCCACATTAGCTTGTCCGCCGGCGATCAGTGACTGGATCACTTTATCCCCGACGGAAAGCGACCTGACTCTCCAAACCGTTTCCACAAACAGCAGTTCCTGCGCTGATTCTACGGGAACTATCCAAATGATCATTGGCGGCGGAACGGCTCCCTACCTCTACCGGATCGGTAACAGCGGAGAATACGGAGCCCTGCCTGCAAACAATATAATCCCTGATTTGGCAGCCGGAGATTATATGATCATGGTACAGGACCAAACCGGATGTACCGCTTCCACTATCGCCCGGGTACAGGCTGATATGGGTATCGATATCACCCTGAGCTTACTGTCCGAAGCCACCTGCGCCGAACCGGGAACTTTTAAAATAAAAGTCGGGGAAGGAACGCCGGATTATAGTTATAAATTAGATTATACGAACTATATCCCATTCCTGGGAGATTCTATTATACTCAGTGCTGTAGCCGGTATCCATACCGTAGAGATCAGAGATGCCCGGAATTGTATGGTTTCAGGCACAATCGCTATCCCGTTAACAGAAAGGGATCCGCTGGTGCTGACCGAAATACTGAACGCCAAATGTGACGGCACCTCAGGCGGAGGTATAACGGTAAAAGGAACCCTGGATGATCTCCCCGAATCATATACCATTAACGGAGTTACTTATCCTGTTGCCGGAAGTCCGGTGAACGACATGATCTATATTTCCGGTCTGGCATCAGGAACTTACAATATCATATTTAATTATTCCGACGGATGTACTTTCGAATTGAACGATATTCATATAGGAACGGATACCGAGTCTTCCATCGCTATTTTATCTACTTATATCATCACTCAGCCGGTTTGTGTACAGGAAGGTGCTCCCGGAAAAATAAAGATTGTTCCATCGGGAGGAAGCGGGAATTATGTATACAGTGTGGATACTACCGGCACGGATAACCGGTTCGTATTACCGGATGACGGAATTATTGAAGGTTTCAGGGCCGGCGTATATACGATTTATTTGTGGGATGCCCAGGCTCAGGATTGCCCGCCAGCGGTAAGTAATCCCATTGAAGTAACAGCCAATGTAAACAGCCTTTATCTTACGGCATCCGTAACACCTGCCAGCGATTGCCTGGAAGAAGACGGTAATATAAGAATTCATGTTACCGGAGGACAGGGAAAAGTATTGTATCGCGTAGGAAACAGTGGTCCATTCCTGGAGATCCCAGCGGATGGAAATATCGGTAATTATAAAGCGGGTGAATATATTATAAGCGCACAGGATGAGGATCTGATCTGTTCTCCTTCCATTCAGGTGACCGTACCCGCCGATAATTCCACCATTGGCCTGGCCCTTGCGGAACAGGCGCCGGCAAGGTGTGATACCAATGCGATACTTGAAATTTCGATCAACCCTGCAACAGACGGACACACCTGGCGGTATCAGCTGGACGGTAAAGACTGGCGCCCTTTTACCACCAATACGATTACCGAAAGCGTAACTGCCGGCTGGCATCAGGTATGGATTAAAAATGAAGCGGGATGTATTATTTCCGATTCCATCACTTTATCCAACAGCAGTGGATTATTCGCGAACCTGACAGGTAAATCCGACGCGTCATGCGACGGCACATCCGGTGGTGAAATCATCCTGGAGATAGGGGGCGGAAACGGACCTTATAACATCTCCAACGGAGGTAATATCGAAATCCCGGTTGTGGGTGCCGGAGAGGTAAGAATTGAAGATTTGTCCAGCGGTATTTACCAGATCACGGTAACAGATGCTAACGGATGTATCGTAACATTGGAAAAAATCGGAATCAGGCTTGAAACGGATTTTGTTACGGCTGCGGATGATTACGTGTATACTTATAAGAATATAGATGTAACAGGCAATATCTTTGATAATGATTTTGATTATCAAAACGGTATTCTCGTATTAAATGATCATTCTCTTCCTGAAAACGGAAGTATCAGCATAAATGGAAACGGAGTTTTTTATTATACTCCGGATCAGGATTTTACCGGTAAAGATACGATCCTGTATGTTGTCCGGAATGAATGTGGTTTTACCAACAGGGCTTTCCTGATCATTACCGTACTGGATGATCCTTCAGGGGATCCGCGTCCGCCTGTAGCAATGCCCGATCATTACGTAACCAGGATGAATTCTCCTGTTACCTCCATGAATGTTAAAGCCAACGATATCGATCCGGACGGCGGAACATTAGGTATTCCGCAAATGATCGCTTCCACGCTTCACGGTTCGCTTGTTTATAATGCGGCGGATGAAACATTTACTTATAATCCGAATCCCGGATTTGCAGGCATGGATTTCTATACTTACCGTATTTGTAATGGAAATGGTTTATGTGATTCCACCCAGGTAACGATCCATGTACTCGACACCATAGACAATGATTATATCATCGCTTCACCGGACGCTTATACAACAAGGCAATACGAGGCTCTTACCGTAACTACTGGGAACAGCATTTTATTAAATGATATCTACCCGGCGGGAGTGACTATCGTTACCGTTGTAACCGGACCTGAATATGGAGAATTAACTGGGAATAATGACGGGACCTTCACTTATCTGCCCGATTATGATTATTATGGTCCTGATTTCTTCCTCTATGAATTATGTGTGGAAGGATCCGGTATTCCCTGCGATACGGCAAGGGTAACGATCCTGATCACAGCCAATGATTGTCCCCGGATACTACCTCCTACGGTAAGCACTCCCCAGGAATTTTGTGAACCGGCAACTATCGCCGATCTTAAAGCGCAGGGAGAAGATATCCTGTGGTATGGAACCGCGGAAGGCGGTACTCCGTTATCCCTGAACGCTTCACTGGAAGATGGGAAAATCTATTATGCAAGTCAGTATTACAATGACTGCGAAAGTGAAAAACGTTCTGCTGTCAAAGTCAATATCAAAGAGGAATTGGAAATCGCGCGACCGGATATTCCTTCTTCCGTACAATATTGTAACGGAGACCTTACCCTTTCCGAATTATTTCCTTTCCTGAAAGATATAGTCTGGTATACTACGGCAACAGGTACTGATACTTTTAGTGTTAACACAAATATAGGCGCGTTACGTACGTTGTATGCCGCACGCCGGGCAGGAAGCTGTGAAAGCGCGGAACGTACTCCGGTTACCATCTCGTGGAACGCCACCATTGATCCACCCACAATAGCGGATCAGGATTTCTGTTTCGGTGCCATGATAAGAGATATCAGAGTGCCGGAATATATGGACATCGTTTGGTACTCGTCGGCAACCGGACCGGAACTGTTGTCTCCGGAAACTCTCCTGAGAACAGGAACATATTATGCAGCCGGCAAGACTACCGGATGCGAAAGTACCGTCAGGACTCCGGTACAGATTACAATTGAAAGCGCCGAAGCTCCGTATGCAATACCCAATCAGGCATTCTGCGGAACGGGAATACTGGCTGATATTGCCGTTTCTGGATACGGAGTTGTTTGGTATGAGACAGAAAACAGTAATATTATCCTGCCTCTCGATACCGAGTTGGAAAATGGCAAAACCTATTATGCCGCACAGGGCAACGGTAATTGTGAAGCAGCCCGTACGGCGGTAACCGTGACTTTATCTCCCATTCCGGCTAATGCCACTCCACAGGACCTTATTGCTTGTTATGGTGGAAATATCGATCTTCTAAATGCGGTTGACGGTACTGGATATAAATTCTTTACCTATGTAACCGGAGGTACTTCATTGGGAAATACCATCATATCCAATATTATGGCAGATACGACATTCTGGGTCATCAGAAGCACTGTGGATGGTTGTGAAAGCCCCGACCGTATTTCGTTTACCATCACTACCCAAACATTACCGGAAATCACCATATTACCGGTTACCGATCCGCATATCTGTTCCGGAGAAGATTTTACCCTTACTGCTTCCACCACTCCTTCCTCTTTAGTAAATGTCAACTGGTACGATGCGGCCACAGGCGGCAATATCTTAAGTACGGACAACCCGTTTGTCACCAGCTTCACTACTAATAGCCTCGCAACCAAAACCTATTATGCCGAAGCAATATCCGACGATACGCTTCAATGCAGAAGTGAAACCAGAGCTTCAGTGACTTTAACGATACATCCTCAGGCTACGGAAACTATGATAACGGCCCAGGACAGGAATATTTGCTCGGGAGACAGCGCCGTTTTAACGGCCACCGCAACCGGCGTGAACGGAGCGGTCTTTAAATGGTATGCTTCCACTGACCCGGATGCCCCGGTATTGCAAACCGGCTCCCGTTTCGTAACGGATATCCTCACCACGGCGGTAACACGCGATACTCTCTTTTATGTGGCCGTTGAAGGTGACCAATATTGCGAAAATCAACCCGGAAACCGGAAAGCGGTTACGGTTAGAATACAACAAATACCTACCCTGGACATAGGAAATAGTATGTCGGCCTGCTATCCGGAAGTATTTAACATTACACCGGTCATGGAAGGGATTGAAAGTATAAGCTGGTTCGGATGGTTTAAAAAGAATGCACAGGGAATATATGAACCTGGACTCAATCAATTCTCTCCTTCCGACCAGGGAAATATAACCAGTGTTAGAGAACTTCGCAGGGTTACTTATATACCCAATGCCTCCGATCAGCAAAATAACTATGTTTCTTTAGAGCTTAGAGTGCAAACTGATGTGTGCGGACTGATAAGGGATACGATCGACCTGCTCATACTCCCATTGCCTGCCAAAGGAGATATCTCCATTGTTTCACAACCTTCAACTCCTCAGATCGCTTGTGAAGACACGGCCTATGTGTTGAAAATCAAATCCACGGGAGAAGGCGGATTAGCCGATATTATGGTTACGCTGGCCGATCATAAATCTACTACTATAAAAGTAAATAATGTCGAATACAAATATCCTTACGATGCCCCCGATACGGAATGGCAGCCTATGAATCTCGTGGATACAGTACTAGAATATTTTTATGCAACCATCCCTGCCGATACTTTTACTTTACATTATAATGACTCCATGCTGGTAAGGTTCACCGTTAATCCCGAGTGCGGATCCTTCGGCGGGGCGGATCTCCTGTTCCTGCTCGATGCCAAAGGCGCATGCGGCATATCTTCCATTCAACAGGAACAAGTAGTTTCTGACGTTTTCAAGCTTGATATTAATTTGTCGGATCCGGCCGAATACCAGTTAGAGACATGGCTCAGTTTCGACTACAATTTTGTTACAGACAGTATTGTGGTTTCAAACAATACTTCCGATACGATAATCTGGCGCACGACTTTCACGGTGACGGAAAATCTTCCCCACCAGAATGATTCTATCTATTTCCTTGTTCCTCCGGGTATGAAACTTATCCCGGGTTCTTTTAGAGAAGTGAATTCTTCCAATAATTTCACCGGAGTGGAACCTGAGATTTCTATTATCGATGATAAAGGGATTGAATGGATGTTGTCCCTTACTGAGGTTAGCGACCTCGGAACGCCTATCTCATTCGAAGTAGAGATCGAAGTTTCAAAAAATACAAATTGTGAAGAGGTTCTGCTTTATATGGAAATCATCCATAAAACGGAATTAACCTGTGCCACATTACCGCCTCCTGATAACGAGTGTACTTTCTATCAGACCTATGCCGGACAATATCCTTCGGTTACCATACAATGGTACGAATATGCGATTCTGCCGGAAGAAGGTCGTGTAAGTACCGGACATATGAGCAATAATACATGGAAAGGCCAGTATGCAATAAAGGCTTTAACGGATCTCTACGAAGGCGATATCGTGGATGTCGATTTTTATATCGATGAAAACAATAACGGAATATTGGATCCGGCCGATACATGGGTTTATTCATACAAAGACACAACAGTTAATATCAATAAAGATTCTACGTTCCTGGTTCGTGTCAATGCAAATATTCCTGCTTCTGTAGGACACCAGTTATTGGCTATTATTTATGGAGATGTCCTCTGTAATGATGCCGTAATCCCGATCGTCACCCTTTTCGGAGAAGAAGAAGTTTGCCAGGGCGATACGGTCATCTATACAACCGCACCTGATATGGCCTATTATTCTTATGGAATTAACCCTCTTGACGGATCGTCCGGTACCCTTCCGGTACGTATACCTTTGGAAGGCAGAAGCGAATGGTCTGCGGAAGAAGACAGCATCAGGATTGTTTTCCGCGGACCGGGCAGATTTTCTCTCTCCACAAGTTATACGATATTCGCAGGAACCCCCGAACAGCGCAACCTAAGTGCCACCGACATATATGTTACGGTAAGGGAAACCCCATATCTGCAATTAACCGGTAAAGCCGACACGACCGTATGCGAAGGATCCATCCTGGAATTGACCCGTTTTATTACGGATACCAATAACGTGGGAACCGTTTACGTATACGAAAAAAATACAGGCGTGGAACTTCCCGGAAATTCCGTTTCAGGTGTATATATCACGGCCTATGATACCACAACATACATCCTGGCAGGCAGGGTGGATTCTTCCGGATGCCACTCTGTCAATGAAGTTGAATTTACCGTCAATGTGAATAAGATGCCTCTTCTGGGTAGTATTAAGGTTATTTCACAACCTGAATGCGGCACCTCGACAGGAAGTATAGAAATGGTCGTTACCGGCGGAAGCGGAGTTTATGAATACAGCATTAACGGAGAATCATCATATAACGATCTGGATTACCAAAACGGTATCGCAACCATATCCGGATTGAGTGCCGGAAATTATACTTTTTATGTGCGTGAGAAAAACTCCAACTTATGTAGCAGCTCCATCAGTGAATCCATCACGCTTACCCCCGTAAACAGCGATATGAATGCGGAAGCGGTTGTTACGGATGCTTCCGGTTGTGGCCAGGCTGACGGAATTATACAGCTTATTGTGAACGGCGGAACCGCTCCTTACCGCTATGTAATAAACGAAAACGCCCCCCTTCCCCTTCCCGAAGACGGAATTATCGGCAATAGTTTTACAAACGGCAGGTACCGGATCTCAATTATCGATACGTCCGAATGCCAATACGCTTTAAATGAAGTGGTGGTAAATGCCGGAAACGAAATAGACTTAACTTTCACTACCCTGAAAGATGCGGATTGCCTCGAAGATGGCCTCTTAAGTCTGAAAATAACCGGAGGAACCGCTCCATACAGGTACAGGATAGCAGGACAGGGATTTGTTCCCATGGATAGTGATTCCGTGGCCATAAGCATAAATTCCGGCAGCCATCAGGTTTGGGTTATGGATAATGTGGGATGCGAAACTACCGGAAGAGCCGTTATAAATCAGTCTGCAGGAGATTTGTCGGTTCAGTTGTTATCCGCTGCGGACGCCTCTTGCGACGGAATGGATAACGGGAAAATAATGCTTGCCATAACCGGAACGAACACACCTATACGTTACAGTATCGATGGTGGAATTCATTTCCAAACAGCCGGTCTCCTACCGGATACCATTACTATAGAGAACCTTTCTTCAGGAGTTTATGATATTCTCGTAACCGACCAGGGTAATTGTATTTACACCTACGATAATGTCCGGATCAACATCTCTAAAGTACCACAATTCAGAATTGAATCCATTAGCGTCGCAATCCAACCTGATTGTAATGATTTCGGCGGTATTGTAAGGATTATAACAAACGGAGGCAGTGGCAATTATTCTTTCCAGACGAATGGAACCGGTGATTTCCAGCCGTTACCGCTCAGCGGGATTATAGAAAGGCTGGAAGCCGGCACCTACTATTTTGTAGTCCGTGATAACCAGGCCCTCGCATGCCCGCCTGCGATTAGCGATTATATTACCCTGAATGCGATAAACAGTGATCTGACCATCAGAACGGAGATCATACCCGCATCAGGTTGCGATGTATCCGACGGGCAAATCATTCTTGCCGTAGGCGGAGGGATTTCGCCTTATGAATATATGCTCAACAATACCGGGAATTATTTACCGCTTCCGGAAAACGGCGTACTGGATGGACTGGATCCGGGTGAATATATCATCAGCGTGCGGGAAAGCAGGTCTAACGGATGTTTGGCAGGCACCATGGCTGAAATAGGAACTATTGACGGAATGAGCATCGAAACGGTTGTTAAGCAGCCTCTAACCTGTGACGACCAGGGAACTTTTACCTTGAAGGTTAGCGGAGGAACCCAGCCATACAGCTACAGTCTCAATAACATGGGTTACGTTATATTTGCAGGTGATTCCGTGGAAATCTCCGCTCCCGCGGGAATACATAGCGTAAAAGTGAAGGATGCGTCCGGTTGTATGGTATACGGAAATGTAGAAATTCTTTCCGCTTCACTCTCATCCATGGAAATCGTAAACATTACCGATGCGGTATGTGACGGTATCAATAACGGTATTATTACGGTAAGGGTAAAAACCGGCGAAAGGCCTTTATCCTATAAGATCCAGGGCATTATTTATCCAATGCCGCCGGTGGGGGATATTGAACTGTCCGGACTTTCCTCCGGAACCTATAATATCGTATTCTATTATACCCGGGGTTGCATATTTGAACTCAATGGTATCCGGATCGGACATGATCCTAATTCCCGGGTCAAAATAGAATCGATTTATGTGGCCGACCAGCCGTCATGTAGCCAGAACCTGGGAAGTATCAAACTTATCGTTACCGGAGGAAGCGGACGATACTTATTTAACTTCGACAACTCTTCCACAACGTCATACTTACCGGCAGACGGTATCATCAGGAATCTTCCCGCAGGAAGTTATACGGTCTACGTTTGGGACGCTACACTCCGGAATTGTCGGTCTTCAATCAGCAATACCATTACGCTTAATGCCTTCGATAATAATCTTACCGTATCGGCTTTCGTGACTCCTGCAAGTGATTGTAGTGAAGATGACGGGGAAATACAGATCTCTGCCCTTGGAGGTACAGGTAAAATCACTTACCGGGTCGGAAACACAGGTAGTTTTAACGATATCGGCGCTGACGGCTCTATCGGTTATTTCATGCCGGGTGAATATACGATAACCGTCATGGATGAAACAGGCTGCCTTGCCACAACCAACGCCGTTGTTACTACTGAAGGCACGGACGTAAACCTTTCCTTGAGCCAGAATTCTGCTGCAGAGTGTGAAAAAACCGGACAACTTCATATTTCAATCGTACCTTCACCGGCTGACGATAGTTGGCAATACAGGCTTGACGGACAGGACTGGCGTACTTTTACCGGCAATATGGCAATCGAAGAAGTTACGGCGGGATGGCATGAAGTATGGGTGAAAAATAATAACGGATGCCTCTTCTCGGATTCCATTACAATAACAAACAACAGCGGACTCCAGGTTGGCATTGAAAATATCTCGCCTGCACTTTGCGACGGCACGGACGGAGGAAGCATAACATTGAACATAAGGGGAGGTACTCAGCCTTACCTGATTTCCAACGGTGGAAATATCAATATCAGTGGAGTTCCCGCAGGACAATTCACGATAGAAAATCTCCCGGCAGGGACCTATCGTATCACAGTCACCGATAACAACGGATGTATTGTGACCATGGAGAAAATAAAGGTGAGCAAAGGTGTCCAGATTATACAGGCCCTGGATAACCATCATTATATCTTCATGAATGAGCAGGCAATGGGAAATCTGACCGAGGATGATTTCTCCTATGACCTCTCTCCAGTCACGATCCTTTACTACGGCAATACATCCCATGGATCCTTATCCGTAAATACCGGTGGAGAGTTTGTTTATACACCTGACCCGGATTACACAGGCAGGGATAGTTCCATGTATATAATCACAAACAGTTGCGGATACACCGACTCCGCCTGGTTATATATCACGGTATTGGATACCGCACAGGAAAATCTGGAACGCCCCATTGCTTTGGATGATTATTACAGGATCAAAGTCAATACGACTCTCCAGGGATTTGACGTACGGAATAATGACTATAATCCGGACATTTCTCCTCTTTCTAACCCGGTTATTATCCGCAATACGGACAACGGAACCTTAACGCTGCATCCTGACGGTTCTCTAAGTTATGATCCTAATTTCGGATTTACAGGCGTAGAAGAATTTTCATACCGTATTTGCTCCCAAAACGGATTATGTGATACGGCTAACGTATATATTACGGTATATCCGGAAGAGACCTATCATGAAAAGATCGTGGCGCTGCCTGATTATTACAGCATAAACAGCGATGAAATTTTAACGATCACCGATACGGCACGGGGAATTTTAAATAATGACATCTGGCCGCGGTATGCTACTCCGGGAATCTCCATCATCGAAGATGTGAAATACGGTAACCTGACCGTCAATAATGACGGTACCTTTACGTATGAGCCAAACCTCAGTCCCGGAGAATCCGGAACGGACTATTTTATCTATGAATTATGTGCACAGGGCAGCAGTGCTGTTTGTGATACGGCCCATGTCTATATCCTGATCTTAGGGAAATATTGCATGGATATAGATTTCACTTTAACCTGCCCTGCCGATACAATAGTTACCTTACAGTATGGTAAATGCGAATCCGTTCTCGAAAGCCTGGGATTACCTACCGTTACCATCATTAATGGTGATCCGGGACTCGAAAACACCATCTCCATCACCAATAATGCTCCCGGTGATCTCACTTTCTCGCAAGGTCCTCACCGGATCACCTGGTACGCGACCAATGAATGCGGCAGAACAGACTCATGTTTCCAGTGGGTAGTGGTGAATTACCCTGTATGCGGACCTTCGGATACGATCTATTACACTGAAAACGGAAATCTTACCTATCGCGTGGATTCCCTGTTCGCGATCGATTTCCATGGTATCCGCTATCCTACCGTGCGTATCGACTGTGAATGCTGGACCGCCGAGAATTTAAGATCGACCATGAACCGTAATGGTGATCCGGTTAATTATTATGTATATAAAGCCGGTATGTATCCCGATACAATGGATAATATCCAAAAGTACGGAAGACTCTACAATTGGGAAACTGCTATGGGGAATGATACCGTGAGGACCAGAGCGTTAAGGCCTGACATCTGTCCGGCAGGATGGGCTTTACCCAGCGTGGCACAGTATGAAGCACTCATTCCATACGGCAGCGACGCATTACGAACACTGGGTATTTGGTTACAGGATAATACGGCTACGAATACGACCGGTTTCTCTGCGATTCCTGCAGGCTATTACCAATCTTCCAGCGCAACATCCCGGTTGCTTCTCGGAGACGCATTCTTCTGGACCAGTACGGCAGGAAAAGTGGCCCATATACGTTATTTGTGTCCGGTACTGGAGATTAAGGATATGAATGAATCGAACGGCGTTAGCATAAGATGTATAAAAACAAATAATTGATAACGCTATCTTTCTATAGACAACAGCCTGGTTTTTATCAAACCAGGCTGTTTTTTTATAACCGGATCCCGACTACTGGTCTGGAATGCCTGACGGCATTCAAACTTCATAATGTAGTATAATTCAGAATCGGAATTTCCTGAAAAACTCATTTGCATATTTCCGGGTCTCACGCAGTTTATAAACTCAGGTAATTAATAGTATACGACATATAATATCAATTAACACGTCCCTTAAACTCATTCTGTAAATATTTTCCTGAATCCCGTCAGGCATTCAAAACTTCATAATTAACTTTTCCTAGCACGACAAAGAGTTGGAATTTCCTGAAAAAATCATTTGCATATTCCCGGTTCCCATGTAGTTCCTAAATTTAGAGAATTAATAATCAAGCAATAACGCGCCTTTTAAATTTATTTTGGAAATATTTCCTGAATCCCGTCAGGGATTCCACCCCGGTAGATTTTTAAATTAAGGGATATATTTCCCGCATGCCTTTAGGTATGCGGACATTGGCGCGAAAGAT
>ERZ809224.450-NODE-450-length-39370-cov-14.963068_pt1 | contig 39370 bp, 38 predicted proteins | sample MGYA00520513_ERZ809224 | MGnify/ENA primary metagenome ERZ809224 (study PRJEB31576, sample SAMEA3212658) | Homo sapiens | biome: human-gut; feature: human gut; material: fecal | place: Sweden | collected 2012 ... | reverse complement strand
CTACATTTTCCATCAAATAAATTTTTAACTTATCTATTTCGAACCCATCGCAAAAAAGTGTCCTGGGCAACCAGAAGCTGGTTGGCCGCCTCCCGGGATGTAATCTTTTTATTCTCCCAGTCCTCTTTCACCTGCTGAAAATTATCAGGAAGGGGTTTGCGCGGTCTCCCGAACTGAACACCTCTGAGTTTCGCGGCGGCAATCCCTTCCTTCTGTCTCTGTTTAATATTTTCCCTCTCTGTCTGTGCAACATAGGAAAGAATCTGCAGTACCAAATCGGCCACAAAGGTGCCCGTCAAATCCCGCCCAGTTTGCCGTGTATCCAAAAGCGGCATATCCAAAACAACAATATCCGCTCTTTTTTCTTTTGTGATAATCCGCCACTGGTTTAAAATCTCTTCATAATTTCTGCCCAGTCTGTCAATAGACTTAATAACAAGAATATCGCCGGGCCGCAGCTTTTTCATAAGTTTCTTATATTGAGGCCGCTCAAAGTCTTTTCCGCTGAGCTTATCTAAAAAAATATGATTCTCAGGCACAGGAAACTCCGCCAGTGCAATTCTCTGCCGGTCCTCATTCTGCTCTTTCGTTGACACTCGTATATAACCATAGACAATTTTCGACATTTTATTCCCCCTTCTTTATCCTTTTCATTCAACAATTCCATACAGCAAATGCTTCGCACGGCGCACCCTGCCGGACTCCGCACGATAAGGTTATTATTTGCTTCATAACACAATTTTAACGAAAAAAAGATAAATTCCCGCTTTGTGTCCTGTACTTTATCAAAGGAGCAAGTATACTTAAAGGTATAATTTTAATATAATAAAGAAGGGATATATTATGAACCAAAAGAAAATCGGTTATTTTTTAAGAAAACTCCGCAATGAAAAAGGACTCACTCAGGAACAATTTGCTGAAATTATCGGTGTCTCCAACCGAAGTGTTTCCCGGTGGGAAAACGGCGTAAATATGCCGGATTTTGATTTGCTCATGCAAATCGCTGAATATTTTGATGTTCACATTGAAGAAATATTAGATGGGGAAAGAAAAACTCCTATATCAGAAAAGGAAACGAAAAATACTTTGCTAAAAGTTGCGGATTACAGCACTAATGAAAATATAATTTTTTCGAAACGACTTAACTACATATTTTTAATGGGACTGGCCGCCTATATCGTATATATGCTTATCGATATTCAGAATCTGACAGCCCTTCCCCTTTATGATAATATCGCCAGCTTTGCTCTCGGCCTTGTGCTTGGCGTCCTGCTTGTGGGCGCTTTATATACGAGCCGATATATATCCAAAATCAAAGCCTTTAAAATGCGTCTGCTGAAACGAGATAAATAGAAGCCTGTGTAAATTCTGTGACGATATTTTCATTGACCTATCCGCAAATATCTTTTAAAATAAAAGAAATGAAATGTACAGGGAGGAAAAAAATTATGTATGAAAATGTCTTTATTATGGAGCATCCGCTAATTCAGCACAAAATATCCATGCTCCGGGATGAACGAACCGGCACAAATGAATTCCGCCGTCTCATTGAAGAAATCACTGTTTTGATGGGGTACGAAGCGCTTCGTGATCTGCCCCTTGAAGATATAGAAATTAAAACGCCGATTGAAACCTGCAAATCCCCGATGATTGCCGGAAAGAAGCTGGCTATCGTTCCTATCCTCCGTGCCGGCCTTGGCATGGTCAACGGTATTCTGACTCTTGTGCCATCGGCAAAGGTTGGGCATATCGGCCTTTATCGTGATGAAGAAACCCATGAACCCCATGAATATTTCTGCAAACTCCCGGCGCCAATCGAGCAGCGGACCATCCTTGTCCTTGACCCTATGCTGGCTACCGGCGGTTCGGCTGTGGCTGCCGTCAACTTTATCAAAGAACACGGCGGCAAAAATATCAAATTTATGTGTATTATCGCAGCGCCGGAAGGTATCAAACATTTCCGGGAATGTCATCCGGATGTGCCGCTCTACTGCGGACATCTTGACCGCTGTCTCAATGAAAATGCTTATATTTGTCCGGGTCTCGGCGATGCCGGCGACCGCATCTTCGGCACAAAGTAGGAGTTAAAAAAATGTTCTTCGAGAAGGCTTGTGGAAACGCTTGCTCGAAGAACATTTTTTATTTGAAATATATTTTATCCGGGGATATCATTCCATCGGATGGGGTAATTCCCAGCAGGCGACACAGCAACGGCGCTATATTCCTCTGTCCGACATAATGGTCCTCAAATCTCCCCTTCTCCACTTTATCGCTAAAAATATAGAGTGGAACGTTCCTTTGCAGGTCTGTTGGCCCACCATGCAGGCCATTTTCGTTCATTCCATGGTCTGCTGAAACCACTACGCTGTATCCGTCTTTCAACCATCCCGGAAGCAGATCGGCTACGAGCACACCCATATCCGCCACTTTCCAGGCGTATTCCCGGCTGTCCGCGCCGTAGGTATGGCCCGCTAAATCAATACTCATCGGATGATACAGCATAAAATCCGGTTTATAGGTTTTTCGTATAAACTCGCCGTCCATAAACAGATGGGAATCCGGATAGGTATCTTCCCAATAGTAAATTCCATAGTCAATCAGTCCATTTCCTGTTCCGAGCTGGATTCTATCGCAATGTTTATCGAAAGGGGCCCGGTTATACAGCTCACTCATCCAGAAATAGGCGGCTGCTCCGGTCACCAGCCCCGCCTCTTTACAAAGTTTAAATATGCTTATCTGATTGGAGCTGCGAACAACTTCATTACAGGTAATTCCATGCACATGGGCCGGAACTCCGGTCATCAGAGTTTCATACATCGGCCGGGACATGGAAGGAAGCTCTCCCCGAATTTTATATTTTGCCGCCAGGCCGTAATCCACCATGTGTTCCAAAAATCCCAGATTTTCTGTAGCTATTTTATATCCGCACGCGTCCAATAATACAAATATCGTCTTACCCATTTTTCTTTCCTGTCTTTCTTTTTATAGATTACTGCCCAGCCGGTTTAACACTCCCCGAACCACAGCCATTCCAACCCGTTTGAGCGCCTCTTCCGTATTAGCTCCCAGATGGGGCGTGGCAACAAAGTTATCCAACGCGAGCAGCGGATGTCCGGCGCTCACCGGCTCCTCAGCAAACACATCGCAGGCCGCGCCGCCGATTTCCCCATTTGCCAGACTTTCATAAAGAGCCTCTTCATCGAGAACTGCGCCCCTTGTCGTATTAATCAGCAAAGCCCCCGGCTTCATCTGAGCAAACTGAGCCTTTCCGAGAAGATGATAAGTTTCCGGGGTCAAAGCCACTCCCACGACAATTATATCCGCTTTTTGAAGGACCTCCGTCATCGATTCCGCCCAGGCCATATCCATCCTTCGGGCCTTTTCCTCCGTCAGGCTTCTTGACCATCCGATAACTTCCATATTGAAGCCCTTCCGGCAAATATCCGCCGTCTGCCGACTGATATCCCCCACGCCGATTAAGCCCAGCGTTTTTCCGGCCAGCTCCATCCCCTGAAGCTCCGCCATCAAATCCGTACCTTCGGGTTTCCCGCTTCCGGCCTGCCCCTCCGGGCTGCACGCCTCTCTATGCCCTGCCCGACCCGTTAATATCCGGTCTGCCCGTCCCATCAATCTCCGGTCCGCCTGCACAATTTTTCGTCCAAGGGCCAGCATCAAAGCCACATTCATCTCGGCAACTGAACGGCTGTTTTGATGAGGCACCGAAAACACCTGAATTCCACGCCGTCCGGCCGCCGCCATATCCACATCATCGACACCCGTTCCATGAATTCCGATAACCCGCAGTGACTTCGCTTTTCCCATAACTTCATCCGTCATCTTCAAATTTCGGTTTATCAATGCTTCCGCCTCGGACAACCTGTCCCAGTCATGAATCACCTCCGCATGGGCTTTCAAATAAGCATAGGCCTCCGGATGAATATATTCACATAAAAAAACTTTTCTCATCATTTGAATCCTACTTTCATCGGCCTTCCGGCTCATCGGCAATTGTCACTGTTACCGTAAATACGCTTTCCTCTTCCACGACTGCCTTTACAGTCCCCTCCAGATGACTCAGCCGTTTCGGCGTGTTATTTGACATGGCTACGGCATCATTAATTGTGTAATAATACATTGTCCCGGACAATGTTTTCAATATGGATTCAGTCATCGTTACATGCTGCCCCACTTCAACTAAACCGGGCCGTTCCATACGGAAATCCATATCCCGTTCCGCCATTTCCATCACCTCTCAGTTGTTTATCATATCATAAAAATATGAAAAGCAAAAGACGTATCTCCAATATCCTGACAACAAAAAACAGAACCCCCTAAGGGATTCCGTTTTTAGGATATTCTAGTAATATGAATGACTTTGAACTCTGCCGAAAATTCTCGACTCTCAGACAAACAGGCAAAGATTTTTAGGGTTGCGACTATTTTATTTTTATATACAGCAAAGCAGTTTCTTTGTTATTATGTACACTACTTTGCCTGTCCGTCTTTGGGAGTTCTTATTTATTTAATCCAGCGGGAAGGGATTAGGTCCCGCCGGAATTAAATCATATTAGGCAATCGGATTGAATCCTGAGAGGATTAAACCTCCAAGAATCAAAATCGTCAATGCTGCGTAAATCAAACAAGGAACAACGTTGGAGCGCATCAGACGACCTTCTGAACCGATAGTACCACAGGTTGCACATGCAGAAACGATATTGTTTACACATACCATGTTACCCATAGCGCCACCCATAACCTGCATAGCCAGAATCAACATTGGAGCCAGTCCCAGACGGGCTGCTGCTGCATACTGCAGTGTTGAGAACAATGTACAGGATACAGTTGCGGAACCGGAAATAAATGCTCCGATAACACCGATGATAGGGGCTACAATGATATAAGCTTTACCAAAGAGATCCGCTAAACCATTGGCCATAACGATCAGCATACTGTCCATACCGCTGTTGTTGTACTCTGCTCCGGACATCTTGAACAACTGAACCATGGCAATACCGAAAAGCAATGCGATAGCTGCGCCGCTGACCATGGAGAATGTTGTCTTCCAAGCTGCTTTTACCTGTTCACCCTTCATCTTATGCAGAGGAATGATTAACAAGGCAACAAGGATAAATGGAAGCACACCTGGGTTCCATGCCCATTTCCATGCAAAGTTTACTTCAACGCCAAAGATGTGGCTGATAGCAATTGCAAACGGAGCTGTCGAAACATTAAGGATTCCCTTAATACCAATCTGCGGAATACGTGTTACCACAAGGATAATAGCAATGATTCCGTATGGTACCCATGCCATTACAGGGGACATAGTAGTTTCCACTTTCATGGACTCGTCTTCCTGAACATCGGAAGTGGATTTCCAGTGTTCATCCCACTCGGAATGATCCGGGAATTCGAATTTGCTCTTCGGAACAAGAATTCCCTTCTTTGCTGCAACAACACAGATAACCAATGCGATCAATGCACCAATCAGAGATGGGAACTCTGGTCCAAGGAATGCTGCACAGATTAAATATGGTACAACGAAAGCAACTGCGGACATTAAAATGTATGGGATAATTTCAATCGCATATTTTGTGGATTTATCTTTACCAAACATCTTAATCATCATGAATACAACGATAAAGATGATGATTGGACAAATAATCGCACTTGGAATAGCAACCCATTTTGTCAGTCCTAATTTCCATGCCTCAGTATTCGTTACGCCTGCTGCTCCCAACTCACTGGAAACCATGTTAAATGCCGTGTTTGTCGGAGTACCAACGGCGCCGTAAGCTACCGGAGTACTGTTCATGATCAATGCGCACATCGCTGCACAAAGCGGCGGGAAGCCCAGCCCAATCAGCAGTGGAGCGGCCAGGGCTGCCGGTGTACCAAAACCGGCAGCACCCTCGATGAATGCTCCAAACATGAAACCGATGATGATAACCTGGATACGAGGGTCATCACTAACGCTCGTAAACATACGGTTAATTACGCCCATACCACCGGACTGTTTCAATGTGTTCATAATCAGAATCGCACCGAAGATGATAACAATAGTATCAATAGAGTTCAGGAAACCTGCGATTGTCTGAGCGGCAATAGTGATGATATCCATCTTCCATGCAGCAAAGCAGACAATGGCGGTAATCAGCCATGCCAGAGGCAGGGCAATTTTTGCCGGCCAGTTAAATCCAGCCATAACAATAATTGTAACTATAATTGGAATAAAAGCTATGATTGCATACATGCTGTAATTCCTCCCCTCTTAAATTTATTCGAATTACAGGATTTCTGCAAATGTCTGGATACGTGTCTTAACCTGCTCGAAAGCTGTAGACTCCTGGTCAATTTCAATCTGAAGGTTACGAACGCCAGCAGCTTCAAATTCCTGAATAAGAATCGGATAGTCAAACTCTTCTGGGTCACAGAATTTCATCATGCAAACGATAACAGCATCAGCGCCGTATTTGTTTACAGCATCAATGAGCATCTGGCCTTTTGGTTTATTTGCATCTGTTGCCAGGGAACATCCATCGAATTCGTTCCATGCTCTTGCAAGAGCCATCAATGGATCTGCATCCTCAGGAACATCCTGACGGAAGTTACGTGTTTCCTGAGCAAGGTCATCAGCTACGATAGCAAGACCATTTTCAGCGAAGATATCAAGTACATCGTAAGGCTCAACGAGGATACCGGAAACAACAACTTTCTTTCCTTTGTATTCTGGAGCTGGATTTGCTTTAATAGCTTCGATTAATTCTTTAACTAAAGCTGTATGTTTGGATTTCTCCATGAACCAACGAGCTTTAAGTACAGCGTGACGATCGGATGGTTTAATAACTGCAGCATATTCAGCAGCTACATCACTGAATTCACGGCAAACTGCACGGTTTTCATTGTAGATTGCAATACTGTTTTTGATTGCTTTATTGGAAATACGAACATCCAGAAGGTCTTCCAGTTTTTCTTTTACAATCTTGAACTCTTCACGTGCGAATACGTTTGCAGCATCTTTAGCAATCTTACGATTCTGTGGATGTGTAAATGTGATAACCGGAGCTTTTCCGTGCCATTTCTGGCTCATACATTTTAATGTATCGCAAGGTACGGAGAAGATAACTGCATCTAAATCATCATAAGCGCCTTCAAGCTGTAATTCCATTACGGACTGCATAACGGAGCAAGCGAATGGCGGCAGATATGTACGAGCTTTGGAGATAGCTTTTTTCTGAGCACCCCACATACCCATTGGAAGGTATCCGGAAGCATGTACAATTTCTTCAGGGCAGTATACAGGCATAATACCTACTGCGCCTTTACCAGTTTCTTTTTTATAATCTTCCATTGCTTTTTTAGGATCATCAGCAATAGCTTTCAATTCAGCAATAATTTCTTCAACTGTTCTCATGTTACATTCCCTCCTTATTATTTGTTGTTATCCATCATTTCGGATAATGCCTGAACACGAGTTTCGTACTGAGCCTGGGAGAATACGTTAGGGTCAGTCTGGTCACCATCAAAGCTTACAAATGGGATACCCATCTTAGCATTTACATATTCAGCACCTTCGTTGTTAAGGAGACCCATCAGCTTACAGCTGCGGTTAAGGTGAAGAACCATACCATCGGATTTGGAATTGCTAACAACTTTGTAGAACTCTTCATAACGGTTAGAACCGCATGTGTTGATGTATACGTTTGTATAAGCTTCAGCCATGGATTCAAGATCGCCAGGTGTGTAAACAAGGCTCCAAAGTCCTGGATAAGCGGAACCTGTCATAACAGAACCCTGATTCTTCAAACCTTTGAATGTAGCGCCAAGGTATGTCCAAACAGCGATACCTTCCCAGGTTACACGATGTTTCTCGTTTTCAGCTGCGCCGAAAGCATACTGTCCAGCAGCATCTTTTGCTTCCAGTTCGTCAGCAAATTTATGGAATGTAATTTCAGCGTAATCTCTTGCTCTTGCGCAAACGATTAATGCCATATAGTTGAACAAGTCAAAACCATTCAATGGAGATGGTTTGCGGAATGCATATGTAGCAACTTTATTCCACCAGTAAACGGAACGCTGTACCTGTTCCTGAACTTTAAGGAATTTGTCATAATCAAATGCACGGCCTGTAATATCTTCCAACTGTTTGATGGCTGCTCTGTACTGATCTGCGATGTACTCTTTGTTATGACGGGCAACCGGCATTGTATGGTTGAAAGGAACATCGATGATGATGCAAGGGATGTTCAGTTCTTTTGCAAGGTTTTCATACCATTTTAACAGTGTGTTACAGATATTGTTACATGTGATAACCAGGTCTGGAAGCGGAACATAAGCAGCTTTGGATGAAGCTAATTTTTCCGGTTTTTCGCCAGTCATAGCTTCCTGTTTAAGAAGTTCCATATATCCAAGGTTTGTACGTGCATAAGAGCAGATATCAATGTTGTATCCTTTGCTGTGAGCAACATCCAGTAAATCCTGGGATGCTTTTCTTGCGCCGGCGCCGGCTGCATGTGTTTCCGGATAAACCATTGCGATATCCATAGCTACACAGAATTCCGGCGGAGCTACAGATGCGGACCAACAGACTAATTTACCTGCTTTTTTTGCTTCCCATGCTTCTTCATCGAGTTTTGCCTGAAAATATCCCAAACAATCTTTTGAGCTTGCTTCGTTGATATTAATCTCCATAATTTTTACCTTCTTTCTTTAAAATTAAACCGCCTCTTATTTATTTAACAGCTCTTCATAAGCTAAGAGCGCGGCCCCAAGGGCTCCTGTAATCTGAGGATTTGGTGCTACGGTGATTTTCTGTCCCAGTTCCTTTTCGATTGCATCTACTGCACCCGGATTCTGAGCAACGCCACCACACATAACAACATCATTTCTTATTTCGCCGCAGCGGCGAACCAAAGAGCAAGACTTTGTGGCTACGGATTTATGAACGCCGGCCACAATACTTTCTCTGGTCATTCCCTTGGATAACTGGGAAATAACTTCGGACTCTGCAAATACAGTACACGTACTGCTGACAGAAGCCCATTCTCTCGCCTTGAAATGGGCTTCACCCATCTTATCAAGCGGAATCTCAAGGACTCGGGACATTACATCTAAGAAACGCCCTGTTCCGGCCGCACATTTATCGTTCATATAGAACTGTGTGATATTTCCCTTGTCATTTAATGCGATTGCCTTCGCATCCTGTCCACCGATATCAATAATCGTTCTTGCTGTTGGAATCAGATAGAAAATACCTTTTGCATGGCAGCTTATCTCGCTGATCTGCTTATCTGCATTATCTACAGAAAAACGTCCATAGCCTGTTGCCACTGTATAATTAATATCTTCCGGTTTAAGGTCGATGTTTTCAAAAACAGCTTCCATAACTCTGGCCGGGCCAGAAGTTCCTGTTCCCACCTGAACAACTGCGGATGATACGAGTTCCGCACCATCTTTCAGAATAACCGCTTTACTGGATGAAGAACCAATATCTATACCTAATGTATACACGTTATTTCCTCCTGTATCCCCTTCGAATTATTCAGCGTTTCCCCAACGGCTTGTGAATGTTGCATCGTAGTTGATATCACCAGTCTGTTCGATCAACTCAACAAGGATACCCTGTGTATATTTCGGACGAATGAAGTTAACGATGATATCTTCTGTTCCTTCAGTAGGTTCTGTTTCAAGAAGTTCGTATCCCATTGCTTTAACATCTTCCATAGTAGCTCTGATGTCGTCAACAAGGAATGCAACGTGAGCGATTCCGCCTTTGCCTTTGTTGAATTCGCAAAGAACGCCGGACTGAGGAATAATAAATTCGATAGCGTCTGCGCCTTCACCATGTTTTGTGAAAATGAGGTGAGAATCGTAAGCTTTTACATGTCCGCGATAGTCTTCCTGAAGACCAAATGTTTTCATGAAAGCTTCTGCTTTCTCTACTGTAGGTAATACGATACCCCAGTGATGTGTTCTGATAATGTGTTTACCAATCCCTGTGTCTGCAAATAAATTTGCCATAGTAAAAACTCCCTTTCTTTAATATATTTATATTATTTATAGTTCACGTTTTGGAGTGGTCCGGGCCCCGAAGGCCCGTGACCTATATGTAAGTTTGGCTATCTCTTTTTATTATTTATCGGAAAGAGTCATTCCCATAACTTCATCTTTGAAGATTCTTTCATCCATTAATTTTACATTGCCGTTTTCATCGCGGTCAACGATTGGCTGGAAATCCATCTCTGCAAGTACCTGTGTCTCAACGTCGATGCCAGGCGCAACTTCAATCAGATGTACGCCGTCAGCTTTCAGTGCGAATACGGCACGTTCCGTTACATAAAGGACATCTTTGCCTTTCTTTCCTGCAACAACACCGGAGAATGTGATTTCTGTAACTTTGTTAACGAATTTATGTTTCTTTCCTTCTTCAAGAATAGTAAGTTTGCCGTCGCCTGTTTTAATCTTAACACCATTTGTGAAAGTACCGCAGAAGATAGCTTTTTTGGAGTTGGAGGAAATGTTCATGAATCCGCCGCTTCCTGTGATTCTTGTTCCGAGACGGCTAACGTTTACGTTACCGCTTGGGTCAACTTCTGCAAGGCCAAGGTAGCAGAGGTCAAGACCGCCGCCATCATAGAAGTCGAACTGATATGGTTCGTCAACATAAGCCTGTGCATTTAATGTACCGCCGAAACGAAGTCCGCCGCCCGGTACGCCGCCGATAGGACCGCACTCTACAGTCAGGGTCATTTCATCAGAAACGCCTTCTTCTGCCGCTACTGCGGATACCCATTCAGGAACGCCGACACCAAGGTTAACAACAACGTTTTTCTTTAATTCCATAGCTGCACGACGGCCGATAATCTTCTTAGCATCAAGTTTCTTAGGTTCAAGACCTTCTACTGCAACCTGTGTATTTCCGGAATAAGCAGGGTCATATGGGCAGTTGATACTCTGGAACTGATGTGGGTCTTCTGCAGGACATACAACAACAGCATCCACATAGATACCAGGGATTTTAACAAGCTTCGGATCAAGCTGTCCGGCTTTAACAACCTTTTCAACCTGAACAACAACTGTACCGCCATTGTTGTGAACAGCCATAGCCTGAGCCGTACAATCCAGCGGAGCCATTTCTTTTTCCATTGTAACGTTTCCTAATTCATCAGCATATGTACCACGGATGAAAGCAACGTCCAAACCTACCCGTGGGTAGAATAACTGTTCTTCGCCTTCAATTTCAATAACTTTAACAATATCTTCTGTTGTCTTTTCATTTAAACGGCCACCGCCAAGACGAGGGTCAGCAAATGTTCCGATACCAACCGGTGTGAATGTACCGATTTTGTGACCGGCACTGTCTCTCAACATGGAAGAAATAGCGCCCTGTGGAATATTATATCCTTCGATTTTGTTTGCATAGAGCATTTCACAAATCTGAGGAACAAAATTGAAATGACCGCCGATAACTCGTTTAATCATTCCTTCATGTGCATAATGATCAGCGTGGCTGCCATCTTTGTTACCTGTTCCGGCAACATAGAAAAGTGTCAAATCCTTTGGATGACCTGTTTCTAAAAATCTTTCTTCTGCTGCGGCATTTAATGCCTCTGCGATACCGTTTGCAACGAATCCGCTTAATGTTACGGTATCACCGTCTTTAATTAAATCTGCTGCTTCTCTGGCTGTTAATACTTTAACTTTTCCCATAGTGACCTCCTTAAAACCTTTCTTGTATAATTTTCATAATTTATTTTGGGCTTTTATGCATTTATTGTATATTTTTTGTATCAGTATTGCAATGAAATCAATCTGACCTTGTTTTATTCAATTTTCTCAAGTTGAATTCAATTTGATTCAATTTTTACTTGACAATCCACTAACAAACCACCATACTATATATATAGCGTGCTAATGAATTAAGGTTATCATGTGATAACTTATAATTATCATGTTATAAATTCTACGAATATATGGAGGTGTAATGCAATGAGTGCATACGGTTCTTTACTCAAAAACCTAATCAACTTTTCCGGCTCCAAACTGTCTACAGTAGCTGAAGAAGTCGGCTATGATGTATCCTACATAAGCAAATGGTGTAATAAAGCCAAACTTCCTGCCTCCAAAATGGCTCCAAATATTAATCGTACGCTTGCCAATCATTTCTCAAATGAAATATTAAAACACGAAGATTTGGCTACCTTTTCAAAAGCTTTTTCTGTGGAAGCCACGCCGGAAAACCTGAATTCGATCATTTATAGTCTTCTCAAGGAAAACTATAAGGAATCCAGCCGCGAAGCTGCCAATGACTTAAATAACAGCGAAGCCTATAAGACGAAGATTCTTTCTCTCGCCAATGACATTTATGAATTTTTTAATCATGAACTGCCGACTGCCCTTTTATCCTATAATGAACCTCTGGAGGTTTTATGTACTTTGGATATCTGCCGGTTTATCAACATCAATAACATTGATCTGCCGATTTATCCGACACCGCCTTATGACATCAATGTTAAAATGGCTTTGGACAGCAAGAAGTTCTTTGCGGACAGTCCTTATTACTTACCGCAGCTTTATTATTTCATAAACTCCCACAGTTATCTGACTTTTGACTTTTATGACAATACTTTGATGGATTCTCTGAATACCATCATCATTAAAGACCATATGGCCATTTTATGCGCCGTAGACCAGTACAGCCGTATACTTACGGCCACCGTGATAACAGATCCGGAAAAGGTCAATCAGATTTATATCCGAACATTACCTTCCTTCCGCAACACCGATCTTCTAATCCATGCAACCGAATCGGAAGAATTTTACCAGCACGGTTATCGGACGGATTTTTACTCAAGAGATAATTTTCAGATTTTCCTTGCCCGCGGCTTTGAATTTCTGCTTCCTGTGGAATGTTGGGAATCCATCACCCGCACCGCGCTGGAACGGGATAAGGATGAATTTATGGCCCATCTGGTTGCTCAGCTCCAGATTACCTGGGAAGAGATATTCGAAAAGAATTCAATGGACTTCTTCGTCCTCAAATCTTCTTTGCTGAAGTATATGGAGGACGGAGAAATCATCTTTGCCGACGTTGTCTATAATATGACGCCGGAGGAGAGGAAACTGCATATCCAGAAAGTTCTGGATATCACAAAGAAAAATCCAAACATCCATTTTTATGTTATCGATGATGAATACCTGCCGAATGTCCAGCATTTGTTACATACCTCCGTATTCAACAACCGGAAAAAGCTTTTCCTGAAGAATCCGGAGCGCTATCACACGGATATCGGACCGCATCTCTATTCCGTGCTCTCAGACCAGATGATCAAGGAAGTTAACGACTTTTTGGATAATCTGAAATCTCATCCTTACTGCTTCTTTTACGATTCAGAGGGGATACAGAAATTTGCTGAAAAATACGGTTCTCTTGTCTATCGCATGATTGATCTAAGCGCTTTTAAAACAAACAAGTAAACTTCGTGAAGAGTGCCTGTCTCCTACATAGAAATAGGAGGCAGGCAGTTTTTGTATGCAAATAATTGACTCATTAATCGTTTGATTTAAAAAATACCTTTTATGCTGAAATCATATCACAAATTATTTTCTATGTAAATAGTTTGCATACTAATTATTTACACAAAATATGTTCTTCAATTTTAGTAATTTTACACAATCTTTTTCATTTTTTTCACATTTGTCAAAAAATATCAGCACATTGCTTTTATATTGGACGCCACGGTGAAAGATGCCTCCGTTACGGCGCTTACATCATCTACGGTATACTCCGGGTTTATTTCAGTCATAACCAAGCCCTTTTCTGTGACGTCAAACACACACATTTCCGTGATGATTTTGTTGACACAATGAACAGCCGTATATGGCAGCGTGCATTTTTTCAGGATTTTAGGTTTTCCCTTCGCAGAATGTTCCATAGCGACGATAACTTTTTTAGCGCCAACCAGTAAATCCATCGCGCCGCCCATTCCCGGCATTTTCTTACCCGGAATAATCCAATTAGACAGCGAGCCCTCCTGGTCGACTTCCAGGCCGCCCAATATCGAAACATTCACATGGCCGCCGCGAATAAATGCGAAAGAACTTCCGGAATCAACATAGCTGCCGCCCACACCCGCCTGAGCAGGCGCGCCTCCGGCATCTATTTTGTATCTTGGTTCGGCCTCCCCGGCGCTTGGTTTTGGACCGGTTCCAATAATACCGTTTTCCGATTGAAGCGTAACCCTTACATTTTCAGGAAGATAGGCCGGAACCATCGTAGGGAGTCCGATACCCAGATTCACCACATCACCATCATTCAGTTCTTTAGCAACACGTCTGGCAATAAAGCTCTTAATTTCAAATTTATCCATTACGCTTCTCCTCCATCTACTATATATTTTACATAAGCCCCCGGCGTCACTACATTTTCAGGAGCAATTTCACCAACTTCCACCAAATTATCAGCTTCTGCAATGACTATATCTGCCGCTGTAGCCGCCAACACATTGAAATTTCGCGTGGTGCCTTTATACCACATATTTCCGGCTTTATCAATCTTACAGGCGTTTACCAGTGCAAAATCCGCATGCAGAGGCTTCATCAGCAAATAGTCTTTGCCGCAAACGGTTTGTTTGCCCAGACAAAGCGGCGAGTCCTCCACAATAGTGCCTACTCCGGTAGGGGTGAGCACACCGCCCAATCCCGCTCCCCCGGCACGAATCATTTCTGCCAGTGAACCCTGGGGAACCAAATCAACCTCCAGTGTTTTGTCTATCATATTTTGAATACCCACCTCCGGCGTCATGCCCACATGGCTTGCAATAACACGCTTCACCTGCCTGTTATGAATCAACTTAACTGTGCCGTACATTTCGCCGTCAGGGCCATTCGCTATGCCACAGTCATTTCCAATAATCGTAAAATCTCCCTTACCGCTTTCAGCCAATGCCTCAATTAATTTATGCGCGCTTCCGCATCCCAGAAACCCGCCAAACATAATGGTTGCTCCGTTGGGAATCATTGAAACCGCATCCTGAAGTGAAATTATTTTACTCATCATAATCTTCTCCTTTCTTCGCCGCAATACTTTTGGTTTATTATTAGAAACAAACGGAAGGAGCGCTAATCTCCTTCCGTTCGCTATTTATACTAGCATTGAATTCCCAGAGTTGCCAAAACAATAAGAACGGCAACGGTAATCAGCGGAATACAACATGTAGTGACAAACATATCGCCATAAGATTGTTTGTGGGTCAAACCGCAAACAGCCAACGTGGTAACAATAGCGCCGTTATGCGGCAGCGAATCCAAACCGCAGGAGGCAATCAAGCCAATGCGGTGCATAACCGGCAGACTTATATTGACAGACTCTGCCATCTGAATAAACTGATCCGCAAAAGCTTCCAGCGTTATTCCGATGCCTCCGGAAGCTGAGCCCGTGATACCGCTTAATACATTAATAGATATTACTTCCGCTATAAGCGGATTTTTGGATATTCCCAACAGCAATGAGCTGACGATGGCAAAGCCGGCTAATGTTTTAATAACGCCGCCATAACCAATGACTGCTGCCGTATTGGTAATAGGCAAAACGGCGGAAGTGATTCCGTCTGCAAACATGTTCAGTATCATTCCCTTAAAAGCCGAATAATTCAGGATGACGATATAGATACTCGCAATGAGCAATGCCAAAACCAGTGCCCATGTACCGGTAACCGATGACAAAGTTGTCCCATAGGCTTCCAGAAAACTTCCATCCATGGACGGGAACAGTACATATGTAAAAACAAGATTCAGGACAAAAAATACAAGAATCGGCGACAGCGCTTTTATAAATCCAATATGACTGTCACTGCTGACTGCAGACAGATTTTCTTCGTGGTCGCCATAGCCTTCGCCCCTCTCCCATGCCTTTTTTAAACGCCCGTTAAGCCAGATCATACCCATGCAGAACATGAGAACAGCGCCGATGACGCCGAGTACAGGCGCCGCGTACAAGTTTGTCTGATAATAAGGCATAAACATGGCGTTCTGCACCTGCGGCGAACCAGGCAAAGCATAAGCCGCAAAACCAAAAGCGCCAAGTCCGATGGCTCCCGGAATGAGACGTTTAGGAATATCTGCTTCTTTACATATATTGGCCGCAATCGGATAAATTGTGAAAACCACAACAAAAAGCGACACACCGCCATATACCAGGATAGCCGTGGAGACAACGATGGCCAGTAAGCCCCGTTTACTTCCCAGCTTCTGGACAATCCACTGGGCCAGCGCCTGAGCATAACCGGATTTGTCCATAAACAATCCAAATATGGCGCCTACCATGAAAATCGGGAAATTACTGATAATATAATTTCCGAAAGACTGCATATAGGTGATGGTAAAGGCAGCCAGACCATTCACATTGCTTAACATGGCAACGGCAACCGCAGCCACAGGCGCAATCAGAATAATTTTAACCCCTTTCAAAGCCAAAACAATAACAATAATCAAACTGATGATAATAGCCGCTAAACTCCAATACTGCATATAACATTCCTCCTTCCGTAAAACAGCCGACAGGCCGGCCTTTTACCAACCTATTTGTCGGCGTTCGCTTTACGCGCAAGGTCAATGGTCATTTTATCTCCGCCGAATGGAGGTGTTAAGACCCAATATACAGTAAAAATATCATCACAGTCAGCCATCAACTGATGTTTAGCCCACTTCGGAACATAAACAACGCTGCCTTCCTTCAATTCAATAATCTCCTCTTCAATGCGTACATGGCCTTTCCCCTTAACGCAGATAAACATCTCGCCTTCCGCGTGGCCCCGCCAGTCCGATTTACAGCCAGGCTGCATCTCTGTCATGCCGAGTGCAATATCCTGATTAGTCGGATCCAATTCAGGGGAAATAAAACAGCGGAGGATTCTTTCCTCAGGGGCCGGCATCTGTACAAATGGTGCGTTTTCGAAATTACCTACATAATATGACATAATTCATTCTTCCTTTCTCTTTTCATTTTTTATCAATATCATAATGAACCCAGTGAAATTAGTCGTACGCTCTTGGCGCGCCAAGTCCAAGCATTTCACGGGCCTGAGCCGGTGTAGCCACTTCTCTGCCGAGAAGCCGGGCCAGCTTGACGACACGTTCCACAAGCTGCGCATTACTTTCCGCCTTCTGATGCGGTGCATAATATACGGCGTCTTCCAATCCAACCCGTACATGATGTCCAAGGATGATAGCCAATGCACTAATGGACGGCGCAGTACCTCCAATGGCAATAACGCTAAACAGGGACTTTTCAGGCAGAAGATCCGCTGCGAGCATCAGAGACTGGGCGCTTGGCTGTACACCGTTGCCGCCGAAGAGCATCTGAATCCAGTATGGTTCTTCAACAATACCTGTCGCCATCAAACGATTTAGCTGTTTAATATCGGTAATGTTATACATCTCCCATTCCGGTTTTATGCCGTACTGTTTCATTTCATTAAGAATTTCAACAGCGTTGTCATCCGTCATAACATAATCAAAATGCTTCACCCAATCCTCACTGTGTCCACCGGTAAGAGGCGGCTTACGCCCTTTCATCTTAATCCGATTTGTGGTGGTGGCAATATCGATGCTGGCGACTTCCGGGCATGCAGGGAGAGAAACATGGAGCTTGTCGGAAATAGTTCCCTGATCAACATCCAGCAGCCGGCCGCCAATGCAAGTATTATTAATGATGATCTCCGGACATTTTTCACGGATTAAGTGATTGACGCGCTTATAATCTTCGGAATTGCTGGTATCGACAGCAAGATTCTGAGGGTTACGTGCGTGAACATGCACGAGAGAAGCCCCTGCATTATATGCGTCATAGGTTGACTGGGCCTGAGCTTCAGCCGTTTCCGGCAGATTCATGTTTGCTTCCGCACCGTGCTGCGCGCCTGTTATAGCGCAGGAAATAATCAATGGCGGCAGCTTACTTAACCCATATCGGTTAATTTGTTCTGAATACTTGAGAATGCTTCTGTAATCCCCCAACATATAGTTTTTCAGTTCTGACATTTTTTGTTCCCCTTTCTTTAAATAAAGATTAAATGAATTCTTACACCCCTATATATTGCAACTTGTGTGCCAAAAAACAGCCGAACCCTCCACACTGGTCATTAACCCGCGGAAAATACAGCTTTTTCCCGGATAAAAATTTTTTTATTCGAAATTCCGAAGTATTTTATCGACTTTATTTTAATTTTTCATGTGGCAAAACACCTACATCTGTGATATAATTGCTACAATGTATTGTCGGATTATTCCGACATTTAGTTCAATCAAGCGCAATCATTCAGATATTTTTTTAATGAAAGGATAAAGAAAATGGGAGCGAATACACATTTTCCCGAATACAGTGAAGAAGTGAAACGAATAATTATAAGCGCATTCAACTGCCTTGATTCCCCTAAAATCATTGTGGATACGCAAGGAATCATTCTATATGTCAGCAAATATCACTTGAAGTATCTGGGATATAATTCGGAAGATGAACTCATCGGGCATAAGGTGGACGATGTGATTCCCGGGACACGAATGTCTATGGTTCTGGAAACTTTGACACCGGAATATGGATATCTATTTCACTTTGTACACCGTATCACCGGCGAAATCACTACCGTTGTCTGCAATCGTTATCCTGTTTATGAAAACGGCAAACTACTGGGAGTTTTATGTGAAACCACTTTCCCGGATGGTGTGAGTTCTATTCCGGAACTGAGCAACGCCGTGCAGAAACTGAAATCACGAAAAAAAGAAATATGGACAGATGCCCTGCAAACACAAATTGCCAATCTGATTCTGGGCGTATCGCCGACCATTATTAAGCTGCGGAATCTTATTGCCCAGATTGCAGTCTTTAATTTTCCAGTTCTGATCACCGGGGAAACAGGCGTCGGAAAGGAAGTTTTTGCCAATGCGCTTCATCAATTAAGTCCCTTTGCCCATGAGCATTTTGTAAAGATTAATTGTGCGGCCATTCCCGGAGAACTGTTGGAATCCGAACTGTTTGGCTATGAAAAAGGGGCTTTCTCCGGGGCGCTTCGCGAAGGCAAGATTGGCAAATTTGAATATGCAAAAAACGGTTCTGTTCTATTGGATGAAATCGGCGATATGCCTATGGGACTGCAGAGTAAACTGCTGAGAGTTCTTCAGGAAAAAGAGTTTGAAAAGATAGGCAGCGTAAAAACACAGTCCTTTAACGCCAGAATCATATGTACCACAAATTGTAATATTCACCGGCTTATCGAAGAGAAAAAATTCCGTCAGGACCTCTATTATCGAATCAATGTCATCGAACTGTATATTCCGCCGCTGAGAGAACGCAAGGAAGATATCCCAATCCTAACCAACTCGTTTATTCACAGCGTGAACAATGAATATGGCTTAAGTATAGCCGGAATCAGTCATGAGGGGCTTCAAAAACTGCAGGACTATGATTGGCCCGGAAATATAAGAGAATTGCGGCATGTAATAGAGCATGCCTGTGTCATGCAGCGAACCGGCGTACTCCAACCATATTATATCCTTCCAGATATACATGAAACCATGATTGAATCGGCGCAGCAGAAAGCAGTTGTACCATCTGATACCCACAGGGATGAAATAATTCCTTTGGAAGAAGCACGTAAATTGGCTGAAATCGAGCAGATTCAACGCGCACTCAGAATCGCAGACGGAAACAAAACATTAGCCGCCAAATATCTGCAAATCGACCGAACAGTACTTTATGATAAAATCAAACGCTATAAGATTAGTTTCTGACATACTGGATGCCTGAATAGGTATGGTTTTTCTTTCCTAGTATCATGTATGAATTCAATGGCATTTTTGCAAACTCAGGAGAAAGCAGAAAAAGCAAAAGATGTTGACACCATATATGACACCGCATATAATAGAAGAAGGAGGTATTCACTATGTCAAAATGGGATAAACTATTATCAAAAATCTGCTCGTTATCGAAAGACCTACGATTTGATGAATTATGCAAAGTTTTGAAAAGTTACGGATATGAAATGAATTCTCCAAGAAAAGGAAGCAGCCATTATACATTTCGCAAAGCCGGATGCCAGCCGATAACTGTACCAAAACATGAACCGATTAAGAAAGTGTATGTTGAAATGGTAAAGCAGATTGTGGAAAGTGAGGCGAGTAATGATGAAAAAATTGAATGATTATATGGAATTGCCGTATCGAATGGAAATTGTGGAGGATAAGGATGAAGGCGGGTTCGTGGTTTCCTATCCTGATTTGCCAGGGTGCATAACTTGCGGTGAAACAATTGAAGCTGCAATTTCAAATGCGGTAGATGCAAAAAAAGCATGGATTGAAGTTGCATTAGAAAGTGGAATAGAGATTCATGAGCCAGAGAGTTTGGATGGTTATTCGGGACAGTTTAAGCTGCGAATTCCCCGGAGCCTTCACAAAACACTTGCAGAGCATTCAAAGAGAGAAGGCATCAGTATGAATCAGTATTGTCTATATCTTCTCTCAAGAAATGATGCGATGTTGAGTAAATCGTAGTTGTCTGCGGCAATGGAGATTTAAGGGGGTGTCACTTTACTATCTGACTCGATGTTTGTGTGACATCCCTCTTTTTTAAGTTTGCGCGCTATGTATACCCGAAAGGATATAGAATACACGGTATCTTGAAATTGCGGGGGCAGGATTTGAACCTACGACCTTCGGGTTATGAGCCCGACGAGCTACCGAACTGCTCCACCCCGCGCTGTTAAATTTTGTACTTATCTAGTATATACCACTTTTTCTCTTTTGTCCAGCACTTTTCATTTTTCTTTGATATCCTGTCCCCCGGCTTTTCTCTGTTCCTCACCGATTTTTTCCCTTCGTACAACGCCCCGTTTGAGCAGGACATAAAAGAATGTCGCCGTCGGCACGCTCAATACCATTCCAATGATTCCGCCCAGGCCGCCGCCCACAGTCACTGAGGCCAGCACCCATAATCCCGGAAGTCCGGTACGTTTCCCCACGACTCTCGGATAAATTAAATTATTTTCCACCTGCTGCAGAAGAATAAAGAAAACCAAAAATGTCAGCGCTTTTTTCACGGAAATGAACAATAAAAGGACTACGCCGACACCGCCGCCAATATAAGCCCCCAATATCGGAATAAACGCCGTCAACCCCACAATCAGGCTGACTAAACCGCTGTACTCCAGCCGGAGCACCAGCATACCGATAAAACAGAGACTTCCGAGAATCAGCGATTCGATTCCCTGGCCGGCAACAAAATTTTCAAACACTTCGAACCCCGTCAAAAGCATCGACTTCACCGGTTGGTACATACTTTCAGGCATGTAAGCCCGATATACCCGTCTCATCTGCCTTTTTAATTTTTCCTTGTCAAAAAGAATATAGACTGACAGCACCGTTATAATACCAAAGGCCGCTGCCGTGCGGAGAGCCCCGGTCGTCATCCGGGCCATCTGGGGCAAAATTTCATCCATTGTCCGGTCTAACCGCCCAAGATAACCCGAAATGCCTTCCATCAAAGGAGAGATATCGAGATTTTCAATTCCCGCTTTTCCAATCAACACGGCCAAAGACTGCTCAAAGGCCCGCATATAATCCTCCCGGTTTTCAATAAACTGCTGCAGGCTGGACAACAATCGGGGCAGCGCAAAACAGAATACTGCCGCAACTGCCCCAACCGCTCCCAGATAAACTGTCAGCAAGCCAAAAATCCGGGCGGCTTTCTTAGGTATCTTACCTTTCTCCTCGTAAAATCGTCGTACATACTCATAAGGATGATTCAGCACCAAAGCCAGAATCCCCGCACCAATTACCGGAAAAAACTGACGTCCCGCAAACACAAGCTGCCTGCATATATATCCGGAATGAACAATAATTATAATTAAAAGAACCACGTAAGTGATTAATACCATCCATTGATGTACAGGTCTGCGCTCCATTCAAATGCCTCCTCACTTATGAGTATGACCAGAATAGGCTTTTTCAAACCATGCAGCAAATAATAATTTATACCCTTTCAGGCATCCCATATGTCAGATGCTTCGCATGGGCGCGCTGCGTCAAGCTCCGCGCAATAAGGTATACCTTTTAAATATTCCGATATCGAGCGCGAAAAACAAAAAGGTTTTAGAAAAATCTAGTCTGCCTTTTCCGGGAATTGGTTATCGGAATTCATTAAAATATACAAATATATTTTCACTCGATTGGATGAAGATTTTTAAGGGAGACATCGAGAATTGGCGCCGAATGGGTCAATGCGCCGCTGGACACATAGTCCACGCCGATATCTTTAATCCGCTCAATATTTTCTTTTGTAATATTGCCGGAACATTCGGTCTCGGCCCGGCCCTTTGCCATAGCCACAGCCTCTTTCATCATTTCCACGGACATATTGTCCAGCATGATGATATCTGCGCCGGCATCGAGGGCCTCTCTGAACATGTCCAGATTTTCAACCTCTATTTCGATTTTTCGCACGAAAGGCGCATATTCCCGGGTCATCTCCACCGCCTGGCGAACGCCTCCGGCGGCCCCGATATGGTTATCTTTGATAAGCACGCCATCGGACAGATTATAGCGGTGATTATGACCGCCGCCGATTCGAACGGCATATTTTTCAAAAATCCGCATATTCGGCGTTGTTTTCCGGGTATCCAGCAGCTTTGTGCGGGAACCTTCCAACAGTTTAGCCACACTATGGGTATAGGTTGCAATGCCGCTCATCCGCTGAAGGTAATTTAAAGCTGTCCGCTCTCCGGACAGAATCACCCGGATATCCCCCCGAACTATGGCAAGGATATCTCCTTTTTTTACTTCTGCGCCATCGGAAACATATTTTTCAATCTGAATTTCCGGTTCCAACAGCTCAAAAACTCGCTGGAAAATATCCATTCCGGCGATGATGCCGTCCTCTTTGCAAATCAACTGGGCCTCGCCCTTTTTATAGGTACGCATCACCGAATTGGTTGTTACATCCTCATCGGAAATATCTTCCCGAAGTGCCTGCAAAAGCAGATTATCCACATTTAATCTGGTTGTTATCGGATTCATTGGCAGCTTCCCTCCTGATTTCTTTCCAAATATTTTCTTTGCACCGGAGATGGTACATTTCCGGATTTTTATATTCGTCCATATCTATGTTATAAAAGTTCTCAATTTTAGAAGTATCCATGGCAGCCCGAAGCTGAATTCTTCCCTTTGGGGAATAATTTCGGAGATGTTTTGCGGCCCGTTCGGCAAACACAAGGCTCTCCAGAAGGGAATTGCTTGCCAGCCGATTCGCCCCATGAACGCCATTACAGCTTGTCTCTCCCACGGCGTATAAATGTTCCATCGATGTCCGGCTGTCGCTGTCCACCCAGACACCGCCCATAAAATAATGCTGGGCCGGAACAACCGGAATCGGCTCCTTCCTAATATCATAACCTTCCTGAAGGCACCGCTCATAAATGTTCGGGAACCGCTCCCGGACATCCATACCCTTAATCGTCAAAAATGAAAGCCTCACATAAGGCATATGATCCTTTTCCATCTGCCGGTGAATTGCCTCCGTCACCACATCCCTCGGCAAAAGCTCATCCACAAAGCGTTCGCCCTGCTTATTATATAAAACAGCGCCCTCGCCCCGCACCGATTCGGAAATAAGAAAACTCCGCCCCGGGCGGCATGTGTACAGGGTTGTCGGATGAATCTGAACATAATCCATATGCTCAACTTCGATGCCGTGCTTTAAGGAAAGGGCCAGTGCATCCCCTGTCAAATGGGGAAAATTCGTTGAATGTTCATAGATACCGCCGATGCCGCCGCAGGCCCAGATAACATCCCCGGCAAATACAGGCTGCAGGCTGCCCTCCTCTGTCCGCAGGACCACACCGTCGCACTGATTATCCCTTTCAAGAATATCAACCATCTCTGTCCGCGCCCGAAGGGTGACATTTTTCCTCTCTTTGACCCGCGCCAGCAGAGTGCTTGTAATCTCTTTTCCCGTGATATCTTCATGATAAAGAATCCGGTTTCTCGAATGGGCTCCCTCCCTCGTATACAAAAGTTCCCCGTTCTCACTGGCAAAGTCCACGCCATAATCGATTAACTGGCGGATGACATTTCTGGAGGAACGAATCATAATATCCACAGATTCTTTTCTGTTTTCATAATGTCCGGCCCGCATCGTATCTTCAAAAAAACTGTCATAATCCGCATCATCATGCAGAACGCAGATACCGCCCTGGGCCAGAAAAGAGTCGCTCTCTTCCAATTCCGCTTTCGTAATCATCAAAATATCCGCTGTTTCCGGCAAATGCAATGCCGCAAAGCAGCCGGCCACGCCGCAGCCGACAATAATCACATCATATATCCGTTTCATATCCATCGCCGCCTATCTGGACAATTCCAGCATACGCCGCAATGGGGCATGGGCCTTATCCATAAAATCCGCCGCCATTTCAAGTCCTGCTCCGTCCTGCTTCAAAACAGAAATGATTTTATCCAGCGTTATTTTCTTCATATCCTCACAAATCTGGCTTGCCGCCGTTGAATAAAAAGATTTCTCCGGATTTCTTTGTTTCAGCTCATACATAACTCCAAGTTCTGTTACAATAATAAACTCCTGCGCTTCACTTGCCGTCGCATAATCGATGATTCCCGATGTACTTCCGATGTAATCGGCCATTTCCGTCACTTCTTCCCGACATTCCGGGTGAGCAAGAACCTTGGCCCCCGGATGCTGAGCCAGGGCAGACCGAACATCTTCTTTCGTAATAACTGTATGTATCGGACATCCGCCATCATTAAAAATAAATTTCTTGTCCGGCACCTGGCGGGAAATATAAGTTCCCAGATGCTTGTCCGGGATAAAATAAATGACTGGGTTTGGAAGGGCTCTTACAACCTTCAGTGCATTTGAGGACGTAACGCATACATCCGAATGGGCTTTCAGCTCCGCTGTGGAATTCACATAACAGACAACCGCCACATCCTCTTTATATACAGCCCGCACTTCCTCAATCTTTTCAACTGCCGCCATGTGGGCCATCGGGCAATCCGCCCCCAAATCCGGAAGGAGCACCCGCTTCTCAGGATTTAAGAGTTTCGCACTTTCTCCCATAAAGGAAACGCCGCAAAGTACAATCGTCTGCTCCTTCACCTTTGTCGCCATTTCACTCAGATAATAAGAGTCCCCTACGTAATCCGCAATTGCCTGAATATCTTCATCCACATAATAATGTGCCATAATAACCGCATTTTTCTCTTCTTTTAGCCGCAGAATCTGCGTTTGTTTTTCGTTCATCTCTGCCTCCACCCTTTTCATTTAAACGTTTTCCGTTTCTTAAGGTTTCGTTTCAGTATAGCACATTTGTTTACAGTTGACAAGACACCTGTCCTTTCTCAAAAGTTATAGGAATAATATATCATGGTTAATCGTCTGATAAAAAAGTTTTTCAAACGTTTCTCTGTCCTTTGTCCGGGCCAGCGCCCACATCATTTTTGTCACCGTGGCCTCCAATGTCATATCATAGGATTCGACGACAGGAAAATGCTCTTTCAATTCTTTTCCCACCTGATATACGGACATATCGCTTCCCTCATGGGTTACCTGTGTTGACATAACAAGAAATTTCCCGGCCTGCATCCACCGCTCTATGGCCTTATAAAAACTGTCATCCCCATAATTCGGAAGCCCGCCGACGCCAAAGGATTCGATGATCACGCCGTCATAATCATTAAACAGCGCATCCAATATACTTCCATTCATCCCCGGCACTAATTTCAAAAGAAAAACTCTCGAATTCATTTCATGGCCGAACTTTAACGGCCGCACTGTCTGTTCTTTATCATCAATATAGAAAATAATCCGCTTATCATGAATCGCGGCGATGTCGGGATAATTAATACTTGAAAAGGCATTATAACTCTTTGAGCGGGTCTTTTTCGCCCGGGTCCCCGCGATAACTTTGCCTCCGAAAACAATGACAACCCCATGGGCCCGGTCATCCGAGGCAAAGCGCAGACTGTCCAGAAGATTGGAACGCGCATCGGTTATCGCCAGATCAATCGGCTTCTGCGCCCCGGTAATAACTACCGGTTTCCGGTTATTTTGAATGAGATAGGACAAAGCCGCCGCCGTATAAGCCATTGTGTCTGTCCCATGGCAAATGACAAAACCGTCATAATATTCGTATTTCTTCTCGATAAGTTCCGCCAGGATCAGCCAGTGGGTGCTGTTGACATTCGTGCTGTCCAGATTAAAAGGCGCAACGGTATCAATACGGCAAAACTCCTCCGCAGATGGAATATAAGAAATAATTTCTTCCGCAGAAATCTTCGGTGCCAGCCCATGTTCCGTATATTTTGAGGCGATTGTACCGCCTGTCGCTATCAACAATATCTGTTTCATTTTTCCTTCTCCGTTCTATGATTTCTATAGCGCCAGTATAGCAATTTCCGGCGGATACCGTCAAGCCTGACCCCGGCCAATTTTTACAAAATATTCGGAATAAATTCATGGTTGACTCATATAATAAAGCAAGGTATAATTAATTGTGTACGGCGCAGTAGCCAAGTGGTAAGGCAATGGTCTGCAACACCAGTACGCACCGGTTCAAATCCGGTCTGCGCCTTGAAAAGTCTGAGAATTTCACCGTTCCCAGACTTTTATTTTTTACCCATCGGGCATCCCCCACATCAGATGCCTCTAATATAAATACTCTATGTACAAAGGAGAACTCTATGCAAACCAGAAAATCATTAAAGCAACAGGCTAAACTTAATCTCAAAAAGCACTATCTTATTTTTGCAGCCCTTTGTCTGATTGCGGGTTTTATCGGGAGTGAATTCAATTCCTCTCTCACCATCATCAGTTCGACAAATTCAGAAGCCGCCCCAGCCGATGTATCCTCCGAAACCGTTATCGGCCCGAAACTCGGAATGGGCGATGTCATAGCTGATATTCTCTCCGGGAATCTCGAAGAGGGCAGTCAAAAGGCGTCCAGCCTAACAGCCAGTATCGTCGAACAATCCAAGGAAAACGGAAATCCGGTTCTCGGCCGAAGCCGCGGCGTATTTTCATCGCTGATCAACAGCGTAACCTCCGGCTCTCTTCTCGTGAACATTGCCATGGCTGTCCAGTCCATTATTAAATCCCATAATGCCACAGTAGCTATTTTAATTCTGTTTGGAGCATTAATTTTCTGCGGCGGATGGTTTCTGACCATTAATGTATATCCGGTGATTTCAAGGAGAATGTTTCTGGAAGGACGCTGTTATGACGAAGTACATGTGTACCGCTCACTCTTTTTATTAAAAATCAAACGATGGATTCGCGCAGCGTCAACCATGCTCCTCTATCGTATTTTTCAATATTTATGGTGGATAACAATCATCGGCGGCATCATTAAACATTATTCATATTATATGGTTCCTTACATTGTCGCTGAAAATCCCGATATTCCGCCGCGGACGGCCATCAGACTTTCATGCCGGATGATGAAGGGGCATAAATGGGAATGTTTTGTTCATACGCTGACTTTCATCGGCTGGAACATACTCGGCTTTGCAACGCTGGGACTGTCCAATATCCTTTTCACCAATCCGTACAAGGTTGCTTTTTTCACAGAATATTACGCACAGCTTCGCCAGCTTGCAAAGGATAATCAGATTGAAAACAGCCATCTGCTAAATGACGACTATCTCTACAGAAAAGCGGACAGAGAATCCCTTGAAAGGGTTTATTCCGATGTGGCTGCCGCAACGGCACAACAGGCGGCAAAGCTCACGGAATTGAAGGGCATCCAGAAATTTATTGCCGATATTTTCGGTGTTACTTTCCGCAGCAGCAAAAAAGAACAGGCCTACCGCCAGGATCAGGCCCGAAGAATTCGTGTTGCCCGTGAAATTGAAGCGCTGGAATCGAAGGCTTATCCGACACGGCTTTCCCCTTTCCCTTCCGATGAAAAGCGGGAATGGATTGGCAGTGTCCACTATATACGTCATTATTCTGTATGGTCAGTTATCATGATTTTTTTCACCCTCGCATTTATCGGCTGGCTGTGGGAAGTCAGTCTTCATTTAATTACCGATGGAGAATTTGTCAACCGGGGAGTTCTTCATGGACCATGGCTTCCGATTTATGGAACCGGCAGTGTGCTGATTCTGCTTCTGTTAAATAAACTCCGCAAATATCCGATGCTGGAATTTATCTCAGCCACTGTCCTCTGCGGCTGTGTGGAATATTTTACCGCTTATCATCTGGAAATGACCCACAACGGCCAAAAATGGTGGGATTACACCGGGTATTATCTGAATCTGGATGGCCGCATCTGCGCTGAAGGTCTGCTCACCTTCGGTCTCGGCGGAATGCTTATTGTCTATGTGCTGGCGCCGATCCTTGACAATCTGATTCAGAAAATATCGCGCAATATCCTTATCCCGCTGTGCGCCGCATTGATTATATTGTATAGCTGCGACCAGCTCTATTCCTCAAAGCATCCGAATACAGGAAAGGGAATTACCGATTACTCAGCCTCAGTCACCTATCACCTGGAAATATAAGCAAAAAGGAACATGAAACCCATCCAGAGTTTCATGTTCCTTTTTTTATTTTCAATAAAAATTATTTGGATTCTTTGCGGAAACGCAAAAACCAGTCAAGACTGTATTCCGTATCCGAATTTTCAGCCATTTTGCGTTCGGCCTCCTCGCAGGTTGTCGGCGTTGGAATGATGACATCCTTTCCCGGAACCCAGTTTGCCGGTGTAGAACAATGGTCCGCATCCGCTTTCTGAAGGGCAAGAATCGCCCGGCGGATTTCCTCAAAATTCCGGCCGGTTGTCAGCGGATAATAAATTATCGCCCGAATAACCGATTCCGGGTCAATAATAAATACGGCGCGGACTGCCTGTGTGCTGGATACATTCGGCTGCAGCATACCATATTTTTTAGAAACCTTCATATTCAAATCGGCAATCACCGGGAAATTAATCTTCGGTTTGCAAATCCCGTTCCATTCCAATTCTTCAATCTTCCGAATCCATGCAATATGGGAATACAGAGAGTCTACGGACAACCCTATTAACTGGGTATTGATTTCCTTAAAGGACTCTTCCATGGATGCCAGTGTCATAAACTCCGTCGTGCATACCGGGGTAAAATCCGAAGGATGGGAAAAGAAAAGCACCCATTTTCCTTTAAAATCCTCCGGAAAATTTACAGTTCCCTGGGTTGTAAGCGCTGTAAAAGCCGGAGCTTTATCACCAATCAAAGGCATTGAATAGCAGTTTGTTTCTTCATTCATACTCATTTCCTCCTGTCGTCATTTTTAAATACCTGATTTCATTATAATATACCGGTTTTAAAAAAACAATCAAACCAATTGAGATATTCTCTCGCTGAATCCACCATCGCATATATACAAAAAACCTCAAAAGCACTAGACTTTTGAGGTTCTAAAAGAGGCGCAGACCGGATTTGAACCGGTGCGTACTGGTGTTGCAGACCATTGCCTTACCACTTGGCTACTGCGCCGCCTGAGGCACTTTCGTGCGATGACTCCAAGGGGATTTGAACCCCTGTTACCGCCGTGAAAGGGCGGTGTCTTAACCGCTTGACCATGGAGCCTCAGCGATATTTATACTATCATATCTTACGGATTTTGGCAAGAGAAATTTTCATTTTTTTCAGACTTTTTTCAACAATAATTCCCGCCGTTATTATCCGCTTCAGCCACCGCTTCATTCCCTTGCACATTCCCCTTCGGTTCCCCGCAAAATTCCAATACCATGCTCCAGCTCCGGCAAAATATACTCCAATGCCTCCCGGACAGCCTTTGGACTTCCGGGCAGATTTACGATCAGCGTTCCCTTCCGGATTCCCGACTCAGCCCGGCTGAGCATCGCCCGCTTTGTAATTGTCATCGAATAGTTTCGAATCGCCTCCGCAATCCCCCGGGCCATCCGGTCACAGACAGCAATCGTCGCTTCCGGCGTGATATCCCGCTTTGAAAAGCCGGTTCCCCCGGTTGTAAGAATCAAATGGAGCTGACGCTGGTCAGCCAGCCGCATCAGTTCCCGCTCAAGCCGTTCCTGCTCATCGGGGAGGATGAGCATCTCCACGACATCATAGCCCGCTTCCAAAAGCATCTGCTGCGCCGTTGGGCCGCTTTTGTCTTCCCGCTCCCCGGCATAACCCTTATCACTCAGAGTGATCACTGCCGCCCTATAGGGCTGTCTGCCTGTCACCCCAACCCTCTCCAGTTTGTCGCCCTCTTGAATTTTTCCGCCATGCAGAACCCGGGCAAATATGCCCTCCCTCGGCATAATACATTCGCCCATCCGCTCATAAATCTCACAATGGCTGTGACATTCTTTGCCAATCTGCGTCACTTCCAGCAGAACATCTCCGGCCTGAAGCCGGCTGCCCACCGGCAATGCGGCCAGATCGAAGCCCTCGACAACCAGATTCTCCCCGAAGGCTCCATATTCGATATCTGCTCCCTTTAATTTAAACGCATCGATTTTTTCCTGAGAAAGGAGGCTGACCTGCCGGTGCCAACGCCCTGCATGGGCATCACCAACAATGCCCCATTCCTCTTTGAGCTCGGCCTGTGGTATTTCATATTTTTTTGTTCCTCTTTGTTCACTGATACAGATTGCCCGAATTTCTCCCATATGTTTTCCTCCTGATTATCTCCCGCCGCCCTTTCCAAAACCGCAGTTTGGAAAGGTGCACACAGGGCAGGAGAGGCATAATCCGCCTTCTCCCATCTTAACAATATCTTCTTCAATTAACTTTTCTCCGGCCAGAATTCTTGGAAGCACCAAGTCAAAAATGGTTCGTTTCGAATACATCACACAGCCCGGAAGCCCCATGATTGGAATCTTTCCCTCATAATAGGCCAGCATAAACATCGCACCCGGAAGTACCGGGGCCCCATAGGTCACAATCTCAGCGCCCGTATTTTTAATCGCCAGCGGTGTCCGATCATCCGGGTCGACGCTCATTCCCCCGGTGCAGATAACCATATCTACTCCGGCATCCAACTGTTTCTGAATCATTTCCCGGATTTGCTCCGAATCATCGCTGCAAAGCCCATGCTTCGCCATCCGAACCCCGTATTCCTCCAGCTTTTCTTCAATCACCGGGGTAAATGTATCCCCAATCCGGTTTTTATAAACTTCACTCCCCGTAGTCACCACGCCGGCTGTTTTATACCGGTACGGCAGAATTTCAAAAATAGGTTTCTGGCCGGCAGCTCTCCGGGCAGCTTCCATCTTCTCTTTTTCTATTACCAGCGGAATAATCCGTGTTCCCGCAATTTTGTCACCCTTTTTTACCGGAAAATCTCCATGCCGGGACGCAATCATCATTTCCCCCAGAGTATTCACTGCCCTGAGCTTCTCCCGCTCTATTTTAAGCACGCCGTCCATATCCGCAATCAACTCGATCTTTCCCTCTTTGACCTCGGAACCGTGCATGTGCTCTCCTTTGCATATCTGGTATAAAACCGCCGCCGCCTCATTCTCATGAAGCATCCTTTCATCATTTTCCCAGACATAAATATGCTCTTTCCCCACATTTAAAAGCACGGGAATATCTTCTTCCCGAATCACATGCCCCTTTCGGAACACGGCATCCTTTGTCACGCCCCGGATAATCCGGGTAATATCATGACATACTACCTGCCCGACAGCATCTTCTACACGCACCAATTTCATTGATTTTCCCCTTTGTTTTTCTTTACTATCCCAGTATAATGTTTTAAATTTCCAGTGTCAACCGCAAGAAAAACGGCGCCCTAAAGCGCCGTTTCTATGTCGTCACATATTTTTTCAATATCAACCCGGCGGATATCCGTCACATCCACTGTAATCGTCCGCCCTAACCGTATGTTATAGTCCTTTTCCCGGCACATTCTGACATAGGCATCAAAAGGCATAGCCTGTATCCAATCCTTCTCCGAAAACGGCTGTCCGCGGTGATAGCGGTTCAGCAAATGTCCCGGATGCCGTTTGTCATTATCATCCCGGCGAAGTCCCCGCAGATACAAAGTCCGCATATCTCCGGTCAACAAAACTGTAATCACAGAATATCCGTGCTGCTCCGCGAGTTCTCTCAGCGTATCCGCATGCTTTCTGCAAAATGGATATTCGATTAAGATCGATTTCTCTTTTTCCATCTGACCGTCTAAAATCCGATAAAATTCCTTTAAACTTCTATTGTTTAAGCGGGTTTTGTCCGCTGCGCTGTCGAAGCCATACCGGTCAAAATAATCTTCCTTCACAGTATCGTAGGAAATTAACTCTAATTCGGGAAAACGACTGCATATCCGTTCTGCCAGACATGACTTTCCGCTGCCTGGGCATCCTGTGACAATCATCAGTTTTTTCTTCATAGAATCATCCCTTTCGAACCCGTTAAAATCAGCAGCAGCCCTCAATTCCGAGTTTTCTCTCAGCCACATACATTATCAGATGATTCATCATCAAATGCAAATCCTCGACAACCTTCATGCTGTCCAGCGGTACATAAAATTTGTAATCTGCCATATCTTTCAGTTTTCCGCCGCTGAACCCGCAGAAACCAACCGTCTTAACCCCCTGCTCCTTTGCATAGGAAACCGCATTGAGTACATTGGCGCTGTTTCCGCTGCCGCTGATACCGATAACCAGGTCATTCGGCTGCAATTTGCCGCGAAGCTGGAACCGGTAAATTTCCTCATAACTGATATCATTTGCAATAGAGAGCATGGTTGCCACATTATCATTTAAACAGCAGAATCTGAATTTCTTATCAACAAATTCAGAAATGCCTTTATTAAAATCATTGGCCATATGGGAGGCTGTCGACGCGCTTCCGCCGTTGCCAAACACATAAATCGTTCCCTCGGCCTCATAGGTCTCCATAATAAGGTCAACCACCGTCTTCATTTCATCTCTGTCAATCACATCGAACATTCTTTTTTCCATTTCAAGATAATCTGCTATGTAATTTTCTGTATTCATACTTCTTCTGTCCTTCCTATATCCTATTTATTAAACAACATTAAATAATATGGATATCTGAAATATCCAACTCTATTTTAGCTTTTTCACCGATTTCATAAATCCGTTTTGTTTTTGGATTGTTCTCATGGATGGTGAACTTATTTCCAAACAACTCCAGTTCATAAAGCTGATAGGAACCCATAAATGTGGACAATATCACTTCCGCTTCAAAGATACCCGTTTCCCGCACGGAACATGCTTCCGGCCGGATAACAATGGCACATTCGCTGCCGACCTCATGACTTTTGCCCGATGCAGGCACCTTGTCCAGCAAAATGCCTTCCACGGAAACCTGCACAGTATTATCGTCATTCATCTTCTGCACTTTTCCATGCAAAATATTTGCCGTTCCAATGAAATTCGCAGAGAATTCACTGTTTGGCCGATAATATACATCCTTCGGCGTTCCGGCCTGCGCAATTTTGCCGTCCTTTAAAATGACAATCCTGTCGGACATACTCATGGCTTCCGCCTGGTCATGGGTTACATAAATGGCTGTAATTCCTACAGCTTTCTGAATACGTCGGATTTCCGTCCGCATCTGTACTCTCAGTTTTGCATCCAGATTAGAGAGCGGCTCGTCAAAAAGCAGCACTCCCGGCTCCATAACGAGTGCACGCGCCAGTGCGACACGCTGCTGCTGTCCGCCCGAAAGTTCATTGGTGTGCCTGTTTTCATAGCCAGTCAGACCGGTTAACTTTAATATCTCAGTCACACGGGCGCGAATCTCGTCGGAGGAGAGTCTTTTTATCTTTAATCCATAAGAGATATTATCATAGACATTTAAATTCGGAAATAAAGCATATGTCTGGAACACCATCGCCGTATCCCGCTTATCCGGAGTTAAATGTTTGATAGATTCGCCGCCGAGGAGAATATCTCCCTGGGACGGCTTCTCAAAGCCGGCAATCATTCGGAGTGTTGTTGTTTTCCCACAGCCGGAAGGCCCCAGCAGTGTGACAAACTCGCCCGGCTCGATATCCAGCGAAACATCATCTACCGCGTAAACATCCTTATTGCCTTTTTTCCCCGGATATATTTTTGAAAGATTTTTAAGCGTAACACCTTTTGCTTTCATCGAAATTCCCCCTTTAGACCATTAAATTCGTATCGCTGCTTCTGCCGAAACGCTTTAAAATAAAATTCATGATACCAACCGCCACAAATACAATCGCCATCAATATAACGGACAGCGCGGCCGCATAACCGAACTGGCCTTTATCCACATGCTGCATAACACGAACTGTCAATAAATTATAGTTTGCGGAAACAAGGAAAATAACCGCACTGATTGCCGTCATACTCTTTACAAAGCTGAATACCAGGCCGGTATAAAAGGCCGGGCGAATCAACGGCAGAGTAATCGATGAAAAGACTTTCGCCGTACTTCCTCCCAAATCCGTTGCCGCCTCTTCAATACTCGGGTCAATCTGCCGCAATGCGGACATGCCCGAACGGACGCCGACAGGCAATCGGGTCATTACCAGCACAATAACCAGAATCCATAATGTATTCGTCAAAACCAGAGGTTTTGTGTTAAATGTCAAAATATAGCCAAGACCAAATACCGTTCCCGGCACAGCCATACCAAGCATGGATACATATTCAACCAGCCGTCTTCCGACAAAGCGTTTGCGGACAACAAGGAAGGCAACAACCATGGAAAGAATACCGCCAATCGGCGCTGCCAGTACAGCAATCAACAATGTATCCGCTACAGGCTTCATACTATATTTTAATACATAATCAAAGTTCTTCATTACCAGTGTATAATCGGCGCCCCACGTCTTAAAGAACGCACTGAGTACCAGAAATACGTAGAACAGCAATACCCAGAAGGAAACGAACAGGCAAAGCCCATTTGTCGTAACAGCAATGCCCTTGTCGTCAATCATTTCCCGGACACGGCTGGCCTTACCTGTCAATGTGACATAAGACCGCTTATCAAGCACAGCCTTCTGTATAATAAATACCGCCAGGGTAACGCTCAGCAGGATAGCGGCAATCGCTGTACCTGTCTGGGTATCATAGTTGCCAATCGCCTGAATATATATCTGGGATGCCAGCGTTTTATAGCCGCCTCCCAAAATCATTGGATTTGAAAAATCGGTTACCGATTCAATAAAGGAAAGCAGAAATACATTGGCAAGGCCGGAAGCCAGCATTGGCAGCATTACCGATGTAAATACTTTCAAACGATTTGCTCCCAGATTGCGCGCCGCCTCTTCCATGGATACATCGAAGTTCTCCAGAAGACCGTCCAGCGTCATGGCTGCAATCGGGAAGAAAGTCATCGTCTGCACGACAACCAAACCCTTAAATCCATAAATATCAAAGTTAGGAATACCAAGTAATTTATATGTAATAAGTCCTCTCCGTCCTAAAAGTGTAATGGCGGATAAAGCCAATACGAACGGCGGTGAAATAATCGGCAGGATTTCTATAATACTGTATAATTTCTTAAACGGACTCTTGACACACTGTTTTACATAGGCAAATAAAAACCCTATGATTGTGGATGTCAGTCCTACGACAAGTCCTAATTTCAATGTATTGCCAAAGGCTGTGATGAAATTTTTGTTTTTAAACAACGCTTTATAGGATTCAAAAGACAGCGCGCCGCCTTCATCGAGAAAGCTTCCCTTCAGAATTGAAAATAACGGGAGAAGTACAAACAATAACAACACAACAATGACAAAAACAATGACCAGGAGTAATACAGGGTCCTGCAGCATCCCCTTTTTTTTATGAGATTTGTTTTCCATATTCAGTCCCTCCATTTGTCAAAAAGGAGGGTACATTTCTGCACCCTCCATCCTCAGCAAATACCTTTTTCGTCTATCTATTTAGTTACCTGTCAGCTCTGCCCATTTTGTTGTGAAATCAGCTTTGTTTTCGCCGGCCCAAACGGTATCATATTCGATTGTTTTTGCATCGGCAATACTTGCTGCTGCTTCCGGAGCCTCTGCACCTTCAGCGGTAAGGAACTGGAATGCACCGTATTCTTTGAACATATTCTGGCAATCTGCTGTCAGAGCCCAATCGTAGAAGATTTTAGCTGCTTCCTGGTCAGGACCGTCTGCTAAGATAGCCATAGCGCCGGTTTCATAACCTGTACCTTCGGAAGGAACGGTAACTGTCAGTAAGTCTTCATAACCTTCAAGCTGATTCTTGATGGCATCGTGGCAGAAGCAAACGCCTACAGCAACTTCGCCGGAAATAACGGATGCGATACAGCCTGAACCGCGCTCTGTATACTGGAGAACATTGTCATTCAGTTTCTGCATGAATTCGAAACCTTCTTCTTCACCCATAAGCTGAAGTACGGATGCCAAAATAACATAGCCCGTGGAAGATGCCGCCGGTGAAGCTAACATAATTTCGCCTTTAAGTTCCTCTTTTAACAGGTCTTCCCAAGACTGAGGTGCTTCGATGTTTAATTCTGCTAAACGGTCATTATTGCTTACGAAGCCAACGTAGCCAATGTAAATACCTGTCCAGTAGTTATCCGCATCTTTATATTTTGCATCAATGGATGCCGCATTTGGGGATTCATACTGTAATAATAATCCCTCATTTTTAGCAGTAATGAATGGGTCTGCCGGGCCGCCGAACCATACGGAAGCTGTCGGATTATCCTTCTCTGCCTGAACTCTTGCGAGAATCTCGCCGCCGCCTAAAACAACACAATCTGTCTTAATACCGGTTTCTTCCTGGAATCTTTCACAGATAGCATGAGTTTCATCATCAAATACTGCAGAATAAATTGTCAGCTTCAAATCTGAATGGTCTTCTGCTGCTTTTGATTCACCTGCTGTCTCTGCAGTCGTCTCAACTGTTGTCTCAGCCTTTGTTTCTGCTTTCGTCTCCTTCTTCTCGGAACCGCATCCGGCCAGAAGACAGGTGACAAGTGTCATTGTCATAAGTAAACACACAAATTTTTTCATAGTAAACCTCCTCCTGATATTTACTTAAGATATTCTAAATGCACTGCGCACTTAAAATCGAACTAACTGAATCTTTTTCTGAATCGTTTCCGTCATCGCACGATTACATTCAATCATCAGATTTCGCATTGTATCATCCGGCTCAGCTTCCGCAAATACTTCTTTCGCCTTTCGAACCCAGGACACATTCAATTCTGTCCCAAAGTTCAACTTATACATTCCAAGCCGAACGCACTCCCGGACGTCCTCATCTCTGACACCGGTTCCTCCATGAAGCACCAGTGGAATATCCACGGCCTCATGAATCTCTTTTAATATATCCAAGCGAATATTTGTTTTTGCCTGATACATGCCGTGATGTGTTCCTATGCCGACAGCCAGAGCATCAACACCTGTCCGCCGTACAAATTCCGCTGCATCCGCCGGCTCCGTATACGGATATGTCTCGATAATCTTTCCCCGGCCGACAATGCCAAGCTCCGCTTCAATCGAAGCCCCCGCTGTCCGGGCCATTTCAACAGCCTTCAATGTATTGGATACATTTTCTTCAAAAGAAAGCTTTGAACCATCATACATTACAGAGGAAAATCCCCCGTCCAAAGCTCCCTGAATGTCTTTGAGACTGGTCGCATGGTCCAAATGAAGCGCTATATCCACTGTCATGTCCTCAGAAACCTTTTTAACAACAGATGCCAGCAAGGAATAGCCGATATACTTTGCCGTCGATACGGATACCTGCAAAATAACCGGGCACTTTACCGCATCCGCCGCTTTTGCCATCACCGGAACAACCTCCAGCGCATGAATATTAAACGCCGGAACTCCCTGTCCATCCGCCATTGCCTGGGTAAGTAATGGTTTCATTGTACAATACATAGCTCCCACCCTCCCAATATATTTCGATGAGTTTTTCTTTTTTCGATAAAACTATTATATCTTTTATTACCTCCATCGTCAATATGGCGTATTTACACATTTATCGAAATCGATTTTAGTAAAATTAACTAAAATAACTTTTTCCTTGTCATAATATTTATGGATGTTATATAATTGTTATATAATTGATATCTGGAGGTGTTTGTTTGAAAACTCTAGTTGAATCGCGCAAACAGTTGAAGCGTAATCACATTTTAGACCTTATCCGCAGGAGTCCAGAACCGCTTTCACGATTTAACATAAAAAAAATGACAGGATACAGTATGACTACTGTTTCCAATACGATCACGGAACTTCTCCAGGAGCAGTTTCTGATTGAAGATACCTGTTCGGACACCAGCCGCATGGGGCGGAAGCCTATATTTCTTCACCTAAATGGCGCCGGAGGATATTTTATCGGTATTGAATTTAATATACAGGCTATTCACTATGTTATTATGGACTTTAAATGTACGCCGCTTTTTTCGGGGCAGGCCACGATAACTGAACCCATTTCCACATCATTTATGCTGGAACTGGTTTTCCAGTATACGGAAGAATGTCTTCGATATCTTGACAACCGCCGTGAGCGTGTCCTCGGCATAGGTATCGGACTTCCCGGTTATATAGATACTGCTTCCGGTGTTGCTCTGAATTATCCGCATATGGCGGATTGGGAAAATATACCTATCGTCAGCATTATGGAGGAACGTTTTCACCTGCCATGTTATATCGGCAACAATGTTGGTGTGATGGGGCTTGTTTTCAAATGGATAAGCGAATATCAGGAATCCTGCGACTTTTTGCTGGTTTCGATTCGTACCGGGGTCCGATGTATTCCTTTTATCAACCAGCAGCCTTATTTCGGGAAAATCAGCAGTACAGGTGAAATCGGCCATTTAAAAGTGTCCTCTTCAAACCGGGTCTGCGACTGCGGACAGGTGGGTTGTTTGAATACGGAGATAACCGATTTAAGTATACGGGATAAAATTGAAGAAGGTTTTAAGAAAAATCGATTTCCGATAGTCCAAAAAATTGCAGACGGGCGCCGCCCAACGGTGAATATGCTTGTCCGGGCCGCAAAAAAGGGGGATGCGGATGCCATCAGCCTCATTGAAGAATCCGGCTATTACCTTGGTCGGGCCATCGCCCAGGCCGGCAACTTATTTGCCCCGCAAAAAATCATCCTGTCGGGCCAGTTAATCGGGGCAGGACCGCTCCTTTTTAATCCGCTCCAGGAACAGGTGAATAAAGAATGTCTTCCGGCGATATGCAGCCATATGGAAATCATTCCGTCACCTTTCGGCGGGGAAATCGGCGCCTTCGGCGCTGCCGCACTGGTGCTTGAAAATGAATTTAATCCGATTGCTTCAAATATGCTGTGACGCAAAAAGACAGGTTACTCATACCGAATAACCTGTCTTTTAGCTCCCCGAGCGGGGCTCGAACCTGCAACAACTCGGT
>ERZ809224.447-NODE-447-length-39740-cov-6.404637_pt1 | contig 39740 bp, 22 predicted proteins | sample MGYA00520513_ERZ809224 | MGnify/ENA primary metagenome ERZ809224 (study PRJEB31576, sample SAMEA3212658) | Homo sapiens | biome: human-gut; feature: human gut; material: fecal | place: Sweden | collected 2012 ... | reverse complement strand
TTACCATGCAAATGACGAGGGAGGCATCCGGTACGATGATAAGGATATTGGAGTAGACTGGCCGATTCCGGAAGGCATGGAGCTTATCATGTCTGATAAAGATAAAAAGTGGGGCGGTCTGAAGGAGTACACGGAGAAGAAAAAGGAAAGCTGAAGCGACAAAAAAAGCCGGCGCAGAGCTGCCGGTGAGGAGAACTTAGTATTATGAAAGAATTTCTTTCGCTGCCCAGAGAGCTGTTCGCGGGCAGAACGCTGATTTTTCAGTTGGCGAAGAATGATTTTAAAAAGAAGTATGCCGGTTCTTATCTGGGAATTGTGTGGGCGTTTGTGCAGCCAGTGGTCACGATCATGGTGTATTGGTTTGTGTTCGGACTTGCACTGCGCGACCCCACGCCCAGGCCGGTACCCTATGTGCTGTGGCTGATTGCAGGACTTGTACCCTGGTTTTTCTTCCAGGATGGTCTTGTAAATGGTACAAATGCATTGATTGAGTATAATTATCTTGTGAAAAAAGTGGTTTTCCGCATTGATATTCTTCCGATGGTCAAGGTGGTGTCCGCTGTTTTTGTGCATCTGTTTTTTGTTCTGGTGGCGCTGGTGCTGTACACAGCGCTTGGTTGTTTTCCAACGGTTTATACCCTGCAGATTATTTACTATACGCTCTGTGTTTTTGTGCTGGTGCTGGGGATTTCTTACATGACCAGCTCTGTCGTGGTGTTTTTTCGGGATCTGACACAGGTGATCAACATTGTATTGCAGGTTGGAGTGTGGATGACACCGATTATGTGGAGTCTGGATGATATGGGGATCGGCGGTATTTTGGCAAAGATACTCAGACTGAATCCTATGTTTTATATTGTGCAGGGGTATCGGGATGCTTTTGTGTATAAGGTCTGGTTCTGGGAGAGACCGTGGCTGACACTCTATTTCTGGGTGTTTACACTGGTGTGCTGGATGCTGGGAACAAGACTGTTTAAAAAGCTGAAGATACATTTTGCAGATGTACTGTAACGACGAGGATAATAACGTATGGATGATATGGCGATTCAGGTGAAGGACCTGAGCAAAGTATATAAATTGTATAACAAGCCCTCCGACCGCCTGAAGGAAACACTTGGTTTTAAGGTGGAGGCGAAAGAACATTACGCCTTGAAGCACATCAATTTTGAGGTGAAGCGGGGGGAAACGGTTGGCATTATCGGAACGAATGGTTCCGGCAAGTCTACGATTCTGAAGATTATTACCGGTGTTCTGAACCCTACGGTTGGGGAAGTGAAGGTGGACGGGCGTATTTCTGCGCTGTTGGAGCTTGGCGCCGGTTTTAATATGGAGTATACGGGGATCGAAAATGTGTATCTCAACGGCACGATGATGGGATTTACAAGGGAAGAGATTGACGAAAGACTGCAGAATATTCTGGATTTTGCAGATATCGGAGAGTTTGTAAATCAGCCGGTCAAATCTTATTCGAGCGGCATGTTTGTGCGCCTTGCTTTTGCAGTGGCGATCAATATTGATCCTGAAATTCTCATTGTGGATGAAGCCCTGTCTGTGGGAGATGTGTTTTTCCAGGCAAAGTGCTACCGCAAATTTGAAGATTTTAAAAAAGAAGGACGCACTATTTTGTTTGTGAGTCATGATCTGGGCAGTATCACAAAGTATTGTGACAGAGCAATTTTGCTGAATCAGGGAGACAAGATTTTTGAGGGAACGCCCAAAGAAGCAGTGGATATCTATAAAAAGGTGCTGGTACATCAGTTTGATCCGTCGGAGCTTGAGACGGACTCCAGAATGAATGATATCGAGGATGTTCAGGGAAACTGGAAGGACTCGGTTGCAGTAAATCCCCAGGTAATTGAATATGGGGAAAAAATAGCGGAGATTACAGATTATGCGATTTTGGACGATCAGGGTATGATCACGAATACTTTGATGAAGGGAAGCGAATTTTCCGTGCGCATGAAGGTGGAGTTCCATGAAGAAATAAAGGAGCCGATTTATGCGTTTACTATAAAAAATCTCCAGGGGATTGAGATTACAGGAACGAATACGATGTATGAGAAAGCGGATGTGAAGGGCAGAAAGGCCGGAGAGAGCCAGGAGATCACTTTCACTCAGAAGCTGGATCTGCAGGGAGGAGAATATCTCATATCTCTGGGATGTACGGGATACCGGGACGGTGAGTTTGCGGTGTTTCACAGACTGTACGATGTGTGCAGCCTGATGGTTATATCGGACCGCAATACGGTGGGATATTATGATATGAATTCAAAGGTAACATTATCCTGAAAGATTCGGGACAGGATAGGATGATTTAGAAATCTTAGAGAGGCTTTTGGCATTCGGAGGAAAATATGGCAAGATTAAATCTGGATTATTACAGCGGAGAGAATTTTTATTCGGACGGCGATGTGGAAAAGGAAATACTGAAAATTGTCAAGTCCCAGGGTACGCTTGAGTGCATGGCGGATGTGTCTTTTCCTGTGCTGTATCATCTTTCCAGAGTGAGGGAAAATATCTTAAACTGGTATCCTTTTAAAGCAGATGCCAGTTGTCTGGAGATTGGCTCCGGCTGCGGCGCAATCAGCGGACTTCTGTGCGAGCGTCTTTCCAGGGTCGTGTCCGTGGAGCTGTCGAAACGGCGTGCTGATATCAATTTTGCAAGACATGAGCGTCTTTCGAATCTGGAAATCTGGGTCGGAAATCTGAATGACATGGTCTTTGGAGAAAAATTTGACTATATTATACTAAATGGTGTATTTGAGTATGCGATGAGCTTTACAGAAGGTGACAGACCTTATGAGACGTTTCTTGAAAATATTAAGCGTTTGCTGAAGTCGGACGGCGTGATTCTGGTTGCCATCGAGAACCGGCTGGGACTGAAGTATTTTGCGGGAGCGCCTGAGGATCATACGGATGGATATTTTGACGGCATCCGCGGCTATGAGGGCAATGATTCCGTACGCACTTTCTCAAAGGGTGAATGGGAAAGACTGATGAAAAGCTGCGGACTGAACTATTACCACTTTTATTACCCTTATCCGGACTACAAATTTCCCCGGGAAATTTTTACGGATGAATCTTTAAAAGGACAGAAATACGGCCTTCCTGCCTGGAATTTTACGCAATACCGTCTGGCGCTGTTTCGGGAAGAGCAGATGGCTGACACATTGCAGGCAGAAGGGATTATGGAGCATTTTGCCAATTCCTTTTTGATTGAGATGAGCAGAGTGCCGTTGGCTTGTGAAAAGAAAGTGCTTTATGCAAAGCTGAATACAGACAGAGACCGCCATTTTGCCATCTCTACAACCATAGAGGAGAGAGAGGGGAAAAAGGTAGTGGTGAAAAGTCCGATGACAGGCGAGGCAAAACGTCATATTCTCCGGATGCAGAAGCAGATGAGGGATCACGGCACCTGGAGTCCTCTGATGGGAGAAAAAGAAAAGGACAGCATCGCGTATCCATTTTTAGAAGATAAAAGCCTGGCTCACCAGGCGGACGAAGCAGTGGGAGCGCATGACATAAGAAGGCTGAAAGAGCTTGTGAACAAGGTCGCTGATATCTGCAAAGGGAACGGTAAGGAAGATGGAAGCAAGCGTATTTTGAGTCAGGAGATGTCAGGAAGAGAGAGGACAGAGTTTGAGCATGTATTCGGAACATCGCGGATTATGCCGGATCTTGAGTGTATTGCTCCTGCAAACATTGATCTGATTCTGGATAATATTTTTGAGAAGGACGGCAAATATTATGTGATTGACTGTGAGTGGATATTTGATTTTCCTGTGCCGGTTTCGTTTATTCTGTGGCGGACGGTTAATGAAATTTACAGCAGTCATCCCGCTCTGGAACAGTCATATCCTATGAGCGAATTTCTAAAAGAATACGAAATCACAGCAGAAATGTCCGCGGCGTTTTGGAAATGGGGCACTTATTTTGCAGAACATTATGCAGGCGCTAATCGGCTGCTTGGATATAGTATCCCGGAGGTGGGAGTTTCGCTGGAAGAGTTCAGGAAAAGGCTGAAGGCGAAGGAATGTCTGGTAAGTCAGCTTTTTGTGGACAGCGGAAGTGGTTTTCGCGAGGAGGAAAAACTGGTATCTGAGACAAAGCTTGACAAAGGCGGATTTTCCGTAAGATTTGATTTGAGAAGATTTAAAAATATACAGGCGCTCCGTTTTGATCCACTGGAAGGCAGCCCTTGTATTTGTCGAATAGACAAGGATGGGACGAACGCGAAGCTTACAGCGGCGAATGCCTCGGGGAAGGTGGAAAAGGGAGATTTGTTTCTCACTACGGATCCGATTTATGACGTTAGGATGAACGCTGGAGAGGATAGTCTTTGCATAAGCGGCACGATTGCAGTGCTTTCTATGGAGGAAGCTCTTAATCGGGCAGGCTGGCTTCTTAAGAAGAAAGGCAGTCTGGCATTTTGGAGGAAATAGATGAACAGAAAGACGGAAGCAGTGGATATCATTATCCCTGTGTACAATGGATATGAGGATTTGCAGCTTTGCATTCCAAGTGTAAAAAAGCACACGGACCTTACGAAACACAGAGTCATATTGATTGATGACTGTAGTCCGGATGATCGGATTGCACCTTACCTGGACAGTCTGGCGGAAGAAAATATTCTGGTGCTGCACAATGAGAAAAATATGGGTTTTTCAGCAAACGTCAACAAGGGCATGGCCCAGTCAAAGGACAGAGACGTGATTTTGCTCAACTCTGACACAATTGTGACGACAGGGTGGGTGGAGAAAATTACGGCATGTGCTTACCGGGAGGAGAGCATCGGGACGGTGACACCTCTGTCAAACAGCGCTACGCTCTGTTCTGTGCCGGTAATGTGTCAGGATAATCCGATACCGGAGAATGTCACCGTTGATGAGTATGCTGCACTGATTGAGCGCTGCAGCCTCAGGCGATACCCGAGAATCACGGTAGCCGTGGGCTTCTGCATGTTTATAAAACGCTGTGTTATTGATGATATTGGTGATTTTGACGCAGAAACTTTTGGACGGGGATACGGGGAGGAAAATGATTTCTGCAATCGTGCGGAACAGGTGGGTTATCACCATGTAATGTGCGATGATACGTTTATTTATCATAAAGGGACGGCTTCTTTTGACACAGCAGAGAAGCAGGCGCTTCTTGAAGAGCACGATGCTGTTTTAAATGAGCGCTATGAGCAGCAGATGAAGAATAATCATCTTTACTGCATGGAAAATCCGGATCAGGAGATTCGGGATAATATTAATATGTATACAAAGCTTCACAATGGAAAGCAGAATATTTTGTATCTTCTGCATCTGGATTTTCAGGAAGGAGCTTTCAACAATATAGGGGGAACTCAGATTCATGTAAAGGAGCTGGCGGAAGCATTTCGCAGCGACTACAATATTTTTGTGGCGGCCAGAGATGAAGAATATCTGCGTGTGACGGCTTATACGGACAAAGATGTGATTTCTCTGAAATTTGAGATCGGGGAAGCGCCGCAGTTTCCCGTATTTCGAAACAGTCAACTGCGGGAAATTTATGAACAGATCCTGATGGCATTCGATATTGACATGGTTCACATCCAGCATTCTCAGGATTTGTCTCTGGAGCTTTATTATGCGGCGGAGCGTTTCGGTATTCCGGTGATTGCCACGATCCATGATTATTATTATGCATGTCCTACGATTATTCTGCTGGATGCCCGGAACGGATTTTGTATGCCAATGGATGATAATCTGCCGAAGGAACAGTGCGATAAGCGCTGCAGGGAGTGCCTGCGTCAGAAAAAGGGAATTGCGGTTCAGACAGATTATCTGCGTATCTGGAGGAGGGAGAACGAAAAAGCATTGTCACTGTGCAGAAAGCTGATTTTTCCGTCAGAGAGTGCATGCGATGTGATGCTGCATTATTTTCCATCGCTGAAAGATAAATGTATGGTCATTAATCATGGCGAGGATAAGCAGGAGCGCGATGTGATACATGTGCCGTCGCCCGAGAAAGCGTCAAAAAACGGAAAGCTGCATATTCGATTGGATCGTGTGGTTGGTGCGGATCAGGGGCTGAATGATGTTAAAGGCTGGGCTTATCTGGAAGGTGTTTCGAATGAAGAGACAAAGATATACGTAGAATTTATTGACAGCAGAGGCAAAAAGGATTGTTTCCTTGCAAATAAGGTTCCGCGGCCGGATATTGTGGATGCTTTTGGAGCTCCGGAAGCGCTGATGTGCGGTATTGATCTCCGTATCAGTACAAGGAAGCTGGCAGACGGACCGGTAAAAATTCACGTTTATGTCAAGCATGGCGGCGTATTTTATACGGACGGCCAGAGCTTTAAAGGCCAATACAGACGTCGCTTCGGCAAGAGGGGCAGACTTAATGTGGCGTTTCTGGGGGGGATGGTTCCTCAGAAGGGCAGTCTGATGGCGCGGAAGCTGATCCCCATGGACAAGAGCAGCATCAACTGGTTTGTGTTGGGCGCTATCGGCGACAAAAATATTATGGAGATTTCCCAGGAGAACTGCTTTTTCAGCTCTGCTTACAAGAAAGATGAGCTGCCGCAGCTTCTTGTGGACAATGAGATCGATGTGGTCTGCATCCTGCCCATCTGGGCAGAGACATTCTGTTATACGGTGTCGGAGGCGTGGATGAACGGTATACCGGTTATCGGAACAGATATCGGAGCTGTGGGTGAGCGTATCCGTAAGACAGGCGGGGGCTGGCTTGTGAAGCCCGATGCAGAGCCTGAGGAGATTATGCAGCTTCTTCATCACATTATGGATCATCCGGAGGAATACCAGCAAAAGAAGGAGATTGTGGAAAATCTCGACATGAGGACGGTAGAGCAGATGTGCGGAGATTACCGCAGCTTTTACGAAGAGCTTTTGGAATTTACGGAAAAAGAATTTCCACAGGGGAAGACGGATTATGATTTTATTTTCCAGGGACTGGCGCTCGGAGATCCGAGCGTGAGCGGCAGAGGTACGGTGGCCTCCATGAACCGACTGAAAAATGAAAATGCGGCGTTGAAGGCATCTATTGAGGTAACGAAAGGAACGATTTCGTACAAGATGGCAAGAAAGATTTCTGATGCGAAAATACCATTTAAGGAGCAGATAAAGAAGATAATTCACCGCTGATAATGGGGGAAGTGAGCAGTCGGAAGCCGGGGCTTTCGGCTGCTTTGTTTTATGCGGGCAAAACGGATATGCCTGCATGTTTACTTGACGATTGACGTGATAACCGATGAAACGGACAAAGCATGTTTTGTCTGATTTCGAAAAAAATCCACTATTTTGAAAAATTGTTGTATGGAATGGATATTTCACGATTGATATAATGAAAAAATCAGGAGGCAGGGAAGATGAGAGGCAGGCTAATCCAGATGCTGTTAATGATAGTTATGTTTTTATCTGTACTGACAGGATGCAGTAAAAGGGAAACCATGCAGGCGGATGCGGATAAACGAAAAGACGATCGTAGCATGGATGGGGTGAAGACCGGGGAGAATTACGACGGGAAGGTGACAATTAAGCTTTTTTCCAATGTACTTGACAGAAGTATTGGTCAGGGATTGGTTGAGCAGATGATTATTGACGAGTATATGGAGGAAAACCCGAATGTGAGCATAGAGGTGGAAGCTCTTGACGAGGAAGCATACAAGACGAAATTTAAAGCCTATTCTATGGATGGAATGCCTGATATTGTGACCATATGGGGACAGCCTTCATTTTTAAGCGAAATACTGGAGGCCGGAGTGCTGGCGGAGCTGGATGAAGAGGATTACGCGGAATATGGTTTTTTTGAAGGGTCATTGGAAGGCTTCAAAAGAGATGGAAAGCTTTATGGACTGCCGCGGAATACAGATGTGGACGGCTTCTATTATAACCAGAAAATGTTTCAGGACAACGGCTGGGAGGTCCCTAAAACCTACGATGAGCTTCTTGCACTTGCGGGAAAGATAAGAGAAAAGGGGATTATTCCTGTGGCTATGGATGGTAAAGACGGCTGGACACTGACGGGTTATTTTTCGGATGTGCTTTATAAGCTTACCGGCGGCTACCAGGATGTGGTGAGCAGAGCAGTTGAGGAAGGAGACTTTTCCGATCCTATCTTTGCAAAAGGTATAGAGCTGGTGCGCGATGCGAATGATGCCGGACTTTTTCAGGACGGGTATGCTTCTCAGGATTACGGGACAACGATGAACCTGTTTACTACAGGTCAGGCGGCTATGTTTTATATGGGAAGCTGGGAGGCATCTATGGCGCTGAATAGTGCAATCCCGGAAGAGATACGGACAAATATCCGTGTTTTCACGATGCCTCAGATTGAGGGAGGAAAGGCAGGCGAAACGGATTTCGCAATCTGGCATGGCGGCGGCTATGCAGTTTCTGCGTCTTCTAAAGTGAAGGATGAGGCTGTAAAATTTCTGAATTATATGTTTCGGCCTGACAAGCTGGCAAAATATGGATGGGAAAAAGGAGTTGGACTGGCGGCTCAGGATCAGTCGGCTTATCTTTCGGGAAATGAGACGGAGCTTCAGCTTCAGTTTATGGATATTGTGAATCGCGCGACAGGCAGGTCGGGCACTCCGATGAGCGAGTGCGGGCCGTCTGCGTATAAGAGCTGCATGGAATCTGAGATTCAGAGTGTAGTCAACGGTACGATGGATGTGGAGACGTTTCTGAAAATGATAGGTGATGCGTGCAGGTAAACGGAGGAAACCATGAGACATTTGCGTAATATAGTGAATAGCATGAGTATTCGAAAAAAAATTGTCTTCTGTACATACTTTATTATAGTGCCTTTGCTTCTTGTAATCTGCGTAGTGATGACAGCTTACCAATATTCCGTCGCGCAGGAGGAGTACAGGCAGGAGCAGGAGCGGGATGTGAGCAGATTGGCAGTATCTCTGGAGCTTCTCCAGCAGTAGGTCAGCTATTTTTCGCTGAATTTGGCGATCAACAACAATATTACTGAGATCCTGACTTCAAAAGAACCGGAAAAACTTAATGAGGATCCTGAGCTTTGGCTCCACTCGACTCCGATCGAGATGATGGAAGAGATCATTTATCTGAAAGGCTATGTGAAGACTTTTTCGGTTTATCCGGAAAATGGCGTGCAGTCGTATCTGCGCTGTCTTGACACAAGTGCGTATGTTTCAGATTTGGATGCACTGAGACAATCGGCAATTTATAAGCAGACCGTCAGCCGCAGGGGGAAGAGCGTCTGGATTCGGGCTGAAAAAGGAAAGAGTGACATTTATCAGTCAAACCGATCGGAGAAGCTGGTGCTGTGCCGTGAAGTGTTTGATTTGGCAAAGAAAAACAGGCTTGGTTTTCTGACGATTGGCATTTCCGAAGAAAATATCAGAGAACTCTGCGAAGGTGTGATTCAGAGTGATAAGGAGAGTGTGATTCTTTTAAATCATGCGGGGCAGGTAATCGGAAGTTACGGGGCAGCCGATAAAGATGCGGAAGCATATATCAGGAAAAATAATCTGCTGACCCAAAATGAGTACAGCGGTAATTTTAATAAAAAGCAAATCTTTTTGTATGAGATTTCCGGAAGCGAGTGTTATGTGTGCAAAGTAGTACCGCGGAAGTCGTTTATCCAGATTTTTTACGAGATCAGCTACATGCCGTTTACTCTGATGATCGCTGTTTTGCTTGGACTCATTCCGGTAACCCTTTTTGTATCTGCGGTCATAAGCAAACCACTGGAAAATGTGTGTGTGGCGATGGAAAAGTTCCATCAGGGGGATTTCAGTCAGCAGATTGAGATAAAGACAAAAGATGAGGTAGGTCAGGTGGCTGTTTGTTTTAACCAGATGGTAAAAGACATGGAGCAGCTTATCAATAAAAACTATATTATGGTTCTGAAGGAGCGGGAGAGTGAGCTTGCCGTTCTGCAGGCACAGATCAATCCTCATTTTCTTTACAATGCACTGGACAGCATTTACTGGCAGGCGATCAGCGCGGATGACGAGGCAGCAGCGGAAAGTATTTATGAGCTGTCACAGCTTTTCCGGCTGGTGCTGGGACACGGAAAGAAAATGGTTACGGTTGAGATGGAGGCGGAGCTCGTGCAGCGGTATCTGGAGATACAGAAGCTTCGTTTCTTACAGCAGATGGAGTATCATTTGGATATTTCATCCGATATTCTGGATGAAAGAATTCTAAAACTGATTTTGCAGCCGTTTGTGGAAAATGCAGTGATACATGGAATGGAAAACAAAGAAGAAACTTGTGTAATTACGATCTCCGGCAGGAGAAAGGAAGGTATGCTGGAGTTTAAAATTTCTGATACTGGCGTTGGAATGACGGAGGAACAGCTCAGGAGGATCTGGGATGAGGATAACAGCAAAGTATTTTCGAGTCAAAGGATTGGAAAGTATGCAATCAAAAATGTAAAGGAACGTCTGGAACTGAAATATGGAAGTGAATTTCGGCTGGATATCGACAGTGAAGTGGGGAAAGGTACTGTGGTGACATTGTTGGTGCCGCCGGATACGGAGGAGGAAAAAGATGGCAGTAAAGTTACTGATAGCAGAGGATGAAGATGTGATCCGCAATGGTATGGAGAAATACATCCGACTGCACACAGACCGGTTTTCAAAGATATACCTGGCCAAAAACGGTCAGGAGGCCATTGATATCATTTTTAAAAACCGCCCGGAGGTGCTGCTTCTGGATGTGCAGATGCCGGTGAAAAGCGGACTTGAGGTTATGAAGGAGACGAAGGCGGCGGGAATCTTACCGGAGACAATTATTTTGAGCGGGTTTGAAGAGTTTCGATATGCGCAGCAGGCATTGCGTTACGGAGCGCGGGATTATATGCTGAAGCCGAGCCGCTCGTCCGATATACTGAAGCAGCTCCTCAAAACAGTGAATGATATCGAGGGAAGAGCGGAAGGATACGATGAGGTTGAGGGCGGTCACAGAAATATGGTGCATCGGGCGAAAGAGTATATAGAAGAATATTATATGGAAGAGCTCACTCTGCAGCGTGTGGCGGATGAGGTGGGGATCTCAGCGGGCTATCTGTCCACACTGTTTTCGCAGTATCTGGGCTGTGGATTTATTGATTATCTGAATAAAATTCGAATTGAACGTGCCTGTGACTATCTGAAACAAAATTATTTTAAAACTTATGAAATTGCATACCGGGTAGGTTACAGAGATGAAAAATATTTTGCAAGAGTGTTTAAGAAGGTCACAGGAATGTCACCCAGCGAATATAAAAAGAATCATTGATGTTGAGGAAAAGGTGGACTATTTTCGAAAATAGTCCACCTTTTTGGAAGAATGTCATCTACTTTCCCAAGTTTGAAACTGCTATAATTTTTGTAGTTTATAGAAAAGGAGAGAAGGAGGCAACAACATGAAACAAAAATTCTTATCAATGTGTCTTGCACTGGTCATGATTCTGACTGCGGTGCTGGGCATAGCCCCGCAATCAGTCGTACAGGCAGCAGATTTGCCGGAGACGATTGTAGTGAAAGGCGGCGATGTAAAACCTACATCAGACGGTTCTTATGCGATTAATGTCGCAACAGAGCAGGCACAGAATGGAGAAGAGGTAAACTATTGCCAGATTACGGGCACACAGTATTCCAATGGATTATGGGATGTGACCTTTGACGAGGCAGGAAGATACCAGATGAGCTTTCTGGCAGCAGTGACAACTGCTCCGACAACGTTCCGCGTGTATACTACAAGCGACGGAAAAGATACTACAATATTTTCCGGCGCTGCTTTTGCGGCAACGGATACGGAAAATACTTACACCGAGTTTCCCGGACCTACGGTAGATATCGCAGCAGCGGGTACTTATACGTTTAAAATTGGTTCCTGGGCAGCAGGTGCAGATTTCAAGATCGGTGAAATCCGTTTGGCATGTCTGCAGGTTGCAGATCCGGAAGCATATCACGAAGTAAAGACGGGAGAAGAACTGGTACTGAGTGAGATGTTTGCGGCAAAGAAACAGGGCTCTTTAAATCCGGCAACAGCAGTCGGCGATTATGTTGATTACAGACTGGATGTAAAAGAAGCAGGCGATTATACACTGACTTATACGATCGGTTCCAACAACCTGGCATCCGGCACAGGAGTTGCAGGATATCAGGCGATTGTCAATCCGGACTCTGAGAATCCGGTTGAGGCAACTGCTATGCAGGTTACTAAATTCTGGGGAACGCTGCCGCAGAAACAGACGATTCATCTGGAAGCGGGTCAGCAGGTACTGCGTATCAAAGCGCTGGTAGATGATTTAGCTGTAAATCAGATCGCTATCAATGCAAAAACGGTACATGCAATAAAAGCAGATGCAGAAAATATCATTGGCGGCGGACAGTTTGTAAATGCCAGCGATCGCTGTGTTGTGGAAGCGGCCGGCAATGTTGGGTATGCTCCGGAAGGGCTGGAAGTTACCTATGAAGTAAACGTAGAAAAATCAGGTGTTTATACACTTTCTTATAACTATGTTTCCAAGACAGGAACTACACTGACTACAAAGATTGACGGAACAGAGGCCGGCATCAGCACAGTGGATGCTTTTACCGGAAGCGGTAACTATTATGAGAGTACTTATCTGGACAGCGATGAAATAAGTTTCCATCTGGATAAGGGCGTTCACACACTGACAACCGTATGGGGTGCAACAGACCTCAACGTGAAGAGTCTGGCGCTGAAGCTGAAAACAGCAGATCCGGAGTCCTACACGTTCAGCGTAGAAGCTGAGCTGGGCGCTGAGGGAAGCGGTCAGTGGGATACTCAGGTTGGCGAAGAGAAGGACAGCGAAGGAAATGATGTTACATATGCATATTTCCCGGCACAGTGGAATAACGGAAGATATATCGTAAACTTCCCGTATGCGGGAACTTATAAGATGCAACTGCGCATTGCGGTTCCGACGAAAGCAAGCAACGTTCATCTTGAGGTAGCGCCGGAGGGCGGAAGCTTCCAGACGCTCACTGAAAAATCCTATCCTGTAACTGAGACGGCAAATACATATGTGATTGTAGATGGCTGGGATCTTGAGATTGAAGAAGCGGGAAATTATGATCTGAAATTCGGATGCTGGACAGCAGGAACGGACTTTAAGGTAGATAAATTTATCTTTACCTGTGACAATCCGGTTGCACCGCCGTCAGCAGATGAGCCGCTGGTTGTAGAAAAAGGCAAGAGTCTGGTGCTGAAAGAGGCTCTGGCAGCCAACAAGAGCGGAAGTCTCAGGACAAATCCATCCGTCGGCAGCTATGTGGATTATGTGATTGAAGTAAAAGAAAGTGGAGATTATACACTTACTTACAATGTAGCAGCAAACTCAGCAGAGGTGGCGGATGCGTTCCAGGTTCAGGTTGCACCTTTCAAAGAAGAGGTAACAAATGATGACTTTACAACAAAGCTGGATCCGCTGCAGATGACGCATTATTATGCGGCTGTTCAGGAGAAGCAGAGCATTCACCTGGATGCAGGCAAATATATTCTGAGAACAAAAGCGCTGAACGAAGGCTTTGGTCTTACTCAGTTTACTATTACAGAGCAGTTTGTGACAGAGGTAAGCGAGGATGGCACACCGGCATTTATCAATGCAGTAGATTTCAACAACGGTACAAATTACCATGCGATTCAGAATGCAACATCGACGGATGCAGGTAATATCGGTTATGCATCCTTAGGACTGGGTCTGGATTATGCGGTCAAGACAACAAAGGGCGGTATCTATACGATTGTTTACAGTTATACCTCATCAGCAGCTTCCAGTCTGACTGCACAGCGCGTAATGGATGACGGATCAGTCATTGATCTGGCAAGCAGCGCCCTGGCTGCTGCAACGGCGGGAGGAAACTGGTATGATGCGCCTTATATAGAGTCTGAAGAAGTTTCTATCATGCTGCCGGCAGGTATGAACACGCTGAGAGTTCATTGGGATGCTGCAGATATTAACCTGAAATCTTTTACACTGTCATACAAGGGCAGTGCAGTGGAATATGTAACAGATCTGCTGAGCAGTCTGCCTGCAAAGGATGTTTTGACACTGGCGGATGAATCGGCTGTAAATAAAGCAAAAGCTTCTTACGATGCATTGACGGATGAAGAAAAGCCGCAGATCAGTGCAGATCTGGTAGAAAAGCTGAATGATGATATTGCACAGATTCCTGTTCTGAAGCTTGAAAAAGCAATCAGTGATAACAAGGAAGATCTGGAAAAGACATTTGCAAAATATAAAGAAGAAGAATACAAAGCTGATAAATGGGAAAAGGTGATTGCTGAGAAAGACGCCGGTATTGCAGCGATTAGCAAAGCAACCACAATCGCAGAGGCAGACAAGGCTCTGAGAGATGCAAAAGCAGCTATGGAAGCAGTTGAGAAGAAACTGAAATCTATTCTGCTGACGCCCAACAACACAGCTATCCTTGCACAGAGTAAGGCATACAGAAAGAACGGCTCTCTGAACAGTAATGTAAAAGCAGGCAACTGGGCGGATTATTATGTAAATGTACAGGAAGCAGGTGAGTACACATTCACATATGCTCTTTATTCAGATGAAGCAGTGGCAGATGCTTTTGCTATCAAGTATGATGCAAGTGAGAACAGTGAATATCCGGAGACAATCACCAACGAGTATGCGAAGGTAAGTGTACCGAAGGTAACTGTGGAAGGAAATCTTGTGAAAGAAATCCGCGGTACGGTTTCTCTGTCAGCAGGCGAACAGACGATTCGTTTTGAAGCGCTGAGCGACAAGGTGCGTCTGAACCGAATTACTATTACAAAGAAGCAGGCGGAATCTATCACAGAGATGAAAGCCGGTGAGGTTAAGGTAATTGCAGCAGCAGATTTTGCAGAAGCGGCAAATCAGTATGTACTGGCATCGAATGTTGTAACAGGTACGGCTGACGGCACTGCACTGGATTATCCGATCTCTCTGGAGTCCGGGGCAAGCTGCTTTATATCCTTTAATTATGCATATGCAGGAAGCAAGGCTCCGGTTCTGGCAGTCTCAACTGTGGATGCAGCGGGTAAAGAGACTGCACTGACATCTGTGAAGGCAGGCGCTACGGATGGTCAATATGTAGATTCCGAACAGGCAGCCGTTGCACTTCCGGCAGGCACCTATACACTGCGTGTTACGATGAAGAATGACGGCGTTGATCTTAAGAGCTTTACAATAAGCGGAAGCCAGAAAAATATTCCGGCAGAGGGCATTGCACTGAATGCTTATAAGGTAACAATGGATCCGACAGCTACATTTAAATTGACGGCAGCTTTGGTTCCGGAAAACACAACTTCCGGCATCACCTGGACAAGCAGTGATAACGCAGTTGCAACGGTATCTGAGGACGGATTGATTACGGCAGTGAAAGAAGGAAGTGCGGTGATCACCGCAGAGGCTGACGGCAAGAAGGCGGTTTGCCAGGTTACAGTAGGTGAAAGTACGTCTATGCCGGGCAGGACACCGACCTTTATTGAGAGAGTTTCTGTATCCACTACATTGACAACTTTATATGCAGGCGGAAATGCAGATAACAATGCTGCAATCAGGATTGTAGTTCCGACAGGCGCTGCACTTGCGAAAGCAGAATATGCCGTAAGCGATGCAAAGGTCGCAACTGTATCTGCAGCAGGTATGATCACTGCAAAGAAAGCAGGTAAAGCAGTAGTTACTGTTAAAATTACACTGACAAACGGTGAGACTGCAACTCTGCAGAAGCAGATTACGGTTAAGAAAGCTTACATTAAGCTGAAGAAAGCAAGCTACAGTGTAAAGAAAGGTAAATCCGTAACACTGAAAGCAACTGCATATGGTTCTTCGAAGAAGATAACCTACAAGATTGCAACAGGTGCAGGAAAGAAAATTGCAAAGGTTTCCTCAAGTGGTAAGCTGACAGGAAAGAAGAAGGGTACCGTAAAGGTTACTGCTACATCCGGAAAAGTTAAGAAGACCTTTAAGGTTAAAGTTAAATAAGTAATCGCAATCATGCAGAGAGGAAGGAAATTCAATGGCTAATTTGAAAAAGCGTTTCATTGCACTGGCTTGTGCGGCAGCAATGGTTGTAACAGGGCTTCCGGTTTCGGTTTCGAAGCCCGTTACAGCAGAGGCTGCATGCCTGGATGGTCTGACAGAGCTTGGACGTCAGGTAGCTGCAGAAGGATGTGTATTGATAAAAAATGATAATGACGTGCTGCCTCTGGAAGGCGGAGTATCTGTCTCCATCTTCGGACGTGCACAGTGTAACTATTATAAGAGTGGAACCGGTTCAGGCGGTGACGTAAAAGCTCCCTATGCAACCGGCATTCTGGAAGGCTTGCGCAAGAATCCTAAAGTAAAGGTGAATGAAGATCTGGCTAAGGTATACACAGACTGGGTAGCAGATGGTCATGGATTTGACAACGGCGGCGGCGGCTGGGCTGCAGAGCCCTGGTTCCAGGCGGAGATGCCGCTGACCCAGGAGGTTGCGGACGCAGCAAAGGCAAAATCTGATGTGGCAGTCGTTCTGATCGGACGTACGGCCGGCGAGGATAAGGATGGCGCCAACACAGCAGGAAGTTATCTGCTGACAGATACGGAAAAGCAGATGCTGGATACAGTCTCCAACACCTTCGATAAGGTTGTAGTTGTTTTGAATGTTCCGGCTATCATCGATATGAAATGGATGGACGATTACGATATCGACTCTGTGCTGTATGCATGGCAGGGCGGTATGACCGGAGGCGACGGTGTTGCCGATGTACTGACTGGTGATGTAAACCCGAGCGGTCGTCTGACTGATACAATCGCAAAGAACTATTCCGATTATCCGTCAGCTCCATATTTCGGAAGAACAGATTATAACTTTTATGTAGAAGACATTTATGTGGGATATCGCTATTTTGAGACATTTGCAAAGGATAAGGTAGCGTATCCATTCGGATATGGTCTTTCCTACACAACCTTTGAGACAAGTACTTACTCTGTAACAGAGTCCGACGGCTATATCAATGTATTTACAACCGTTGAGAATACCGGTGACCGTGCAGGCAAGGAAACGGTTCAGGTTTATTATGGCGCACCGCAGGGAACACTTGGCAACCCTGCAAAAGAGCTGGCAGCTTTTGCAAAGACAAAGATTCTGCAGCCGGGTGAATCCCAGGATATTACACTGAGTTTCAAAATCAATGACATGGCACCGTATGATGACAGCGGCGTAACCGGACATGATTCTGCATACGTTCTGGAAGCCGGTGATTACAACATTTATGTAGGTAATGATGTAAGAAGCAGCAAGCTTGAGTATACTTACGTACAGGAAGAGACAGAAGTAGTAGAACAGCTTGAAGAGCAGATGGCTCCGGTCAGAGCATTTGACCGTTTCAAACCGGTAGAAGATGAGGACGGTAATCTGGTAGTAGGTTTTGAGGCAACTCCGCTTCAGACCGTTGACGTGGCACAGAAAATAGAGGATAACCTGCCAGAGGAACTGGAGACAAAGGATGACAATCACTATGATTTGATCGATGTCTACAACGGCGAGGTTACAACGGAGCAGTTCGTAGCTCAGCTCAGCAACACAGAGCTGACTTCCATCGTACAGGGCGAAGGTATGAGCCCGTCAGGGGTTACCTCCGGTATTGCCTCTGCATTCGGCGGTGTAAATACGATTAAAGATGGACAGAAAACAACACTTACTGCTTTATATGGAATCCCGCGTGCCGGCGCATCGGACGGTCCTTCCGGTATCCGTCAGACAGCAGCAGCAACCAGCCTTCCGGGCGGCGCTTCTATTGCCTGCACCTGGAATACAGACCTGGTTGAGAGAATGTTCCAGTTAGAAGGCGAGGAAATGGTTCTGAATAATATCGATACCATTCTCGGACCTGGTATTAACCTCCATCGTAACCCGATTAATGGACGTAACTTCGAGTATTATTCCGAAGATCCACTGGTAACCGGTAAAATGGCTGCAGCAGTAACAAAGGGTATCCAGAGTACAGGCGCAACCGTAACCATCAAGCATTTTGCAGGAAACAATCAGGAGACAAACAGACACGTAGATGATTCACGTATTTCCGAGAGAGCGCTGCGTCAGATTTATCTGAAATGTTTCGAAATCGCAGTAAAAGAAGGTAAAGCACGCTCTGTAATGACTGCTTATAACCCGATCAATGGCTGCTGGACAGCAAGCAACTACGATTTAACTACTGAAATTCTCCGTAAGGAATGGGGATTTGAAGGTATTGTAATGACTGACTGGTGGGCAGAGATGAACAGAACCATCGGCAACGGTCTGCTGACTACAAATGGCAAGCAGTATCTGGCATCTATGGTTAAGGCTCAGAATGATATGTACATGGTTACTCCGGATTCCTCTACCTCAAGTGCTGCAAATACGAGTACAACCCTTGATATGGCTGCACGTCTGGAGGATGGATATGTTACCAGAGCAGAGCTGCAGAGATGTGCGGTTAATATCTGTAATTATCTGCTGAAGTCTCAGTGCTTTGCAAGACTGAATAATATGGATTTTGAACCGTATTATGAAGTGGGTGAAGACTGGTTTAAGGTAGAAAAATCAGAGTTTGGTTATCCGCAGCTTACTTCTCTGAGCATTGGCGGTAAGGAAGTTGAATCCTTCAATACAAGAGTTATTGAATATAAGGCAGAAGCTTCGGCAGATGCAATCCCTGAAGTAAGTGCAACCGCACCACAGGGAACACAGGTTACGATCGAACAGGCAACCGCAGACAGTCCAGTTGCACGTATTCATGTAGTGACGGGCGGAGAAGAGACTATTTACCGCGTACTGTTCACGCTGACAGGCGGAAGCAGCGGTGATGCAAACCTGGCAGTAAATGAAATCAGGATCAATGGCACAGCGCTGGAAGGCTTTGATCCATCTGTGAAGGAATATGCAGTTCCGGCGGATTCCATCAGTGGCACACCGGAAATCGCAGCTACGGCAGCGGAAGGCATTGAAGTAACCACTTCTTACGATGAATCAACAAAGACCGCAACAGTAATCTGTGCAAAGGATGGAAATGAGAATACATACGTCATCCGTTTTGGTTCCAGACCGCAGAGTGATGAATTTAATGAGGCAGAACTGAGTGATGTGTGGACGATTCAGGAAGAAAATCCGGATAACTGGTCACTGGGAGACGGACATCTGACCATTAACACAGAGACAGGAAGCTTTTACCAGACGCAGAACAATGCTCATAACCAGTTTGTACAGCAGGCATATGGTGACTGGGAGGCAGTGGCTAAGCTTGATGTTGACAGACTGCCATATATGAACTATCAGAGTCTTGGTATTGTGGCAAAGCAGGATGAGGATAACTACATCAACCTGAAGGTTGAGTGGAGCAGCAAGCTGTCCATCGACTATACACAGGAGATTAACGGCACCAGAACAATCCTTGAAAGTCTGTCAGCAGCTCACCTTGCTAAATTTGATGATACGGTATACTTTAAACTGACAAAGAAGGGTAATACTTACTCTGCAGCAGTCAGCCCGGATGGAGAAACATGGATCCGAATCAGCAAGAAGGCAGTTGCAGATTACAATAATCCGCTGTTTGGTCTTTGCGCAGCAAATGGTTCTGCGACAAATGGCGACAGCATGGCAGCAAACTTTGATTATGTAAGATTCACGACGAACCCGACAGCTCCGGTCATCACGATCGGCGACAATACAAAACTGAAGGTTGCAGAGGCTGAGCCGGCAGAAATCAGTGATGTTATGAATCAGGAAGACTGTGAAGATGAAGACGGCGGTTTCAATTTTGCAAATTGCAATAAGGGTGAATATGCAGTTTACAAAGTAAATGTTGAAAAAACCGGTATTTATGATTTTACTGCACGTATGGCGTCCGGCGCTTCTGATACGGCACAGGTTAAAGTTATTGTTTATGTGGACGACGAAGAAGCTACAAGCTTTGTAACGAATGGTACGGGCGGATATCAGAACTGGATCACATCCAAGGCAAATAAGGTAAGACTGACAGCCGGTGAGCATACCTACAAAGTATATTTTGATATGGCAGGCATGAATCTGAATTGGATTCAGATGGATCTGACAGAGGAGCTGCAGGACAAAGCGCTGGCAAGTGCAGTAGCGGCTGCAGAAGGAAAAGATATCTCTTCCTATCCGGCAGTAAGACAGGAAGCGTTTAAGGCGGCATTAGAGGCAGCAAAGACAGCCCTGAAAGAGGCTACAGCGCAGGCAGATATAGATGCGGCAGCAGCGGCTCTGAAGACAGCAACAGATAATCTGCCTGTAAAGACGGCAATCACTTCTATAAAACTGGGCGCTAAGGAAATTTCTCTGAAGCCCGGAACCAGTGTAACACTGACAGCAACAGCGGCACCGGCGGATCACACGGATGTTCTGGTATGGAGCAGCAGCGATGAGAAAGTAGCTAAGGTGGATGCAAATGGTACTGTTACAGGTGTTGCAGAAGGAAGTGCAGTTATCACGGTGAGCAACGGCGCGAATGTGAAAGCGTCCTGCACAGTGACAATTGGTGATAAGGCAGATACACCGGTAGTGAAAGGATATATTGATAAGGTTGCAGTTTCCTGCGGTAAGACGCTGCTGTACAAGGGAGGAAATATAGATAACAGTACAGCGCTTACAGTAACCATTCCTGCTGGTGCAGTGATTGAAAGAGTTGACTATGCGACATCAAATGCCAAGGTGGCGACAGTTAACGTAGCTGGTGAGATCACTGCAACGGCAGCAGGAAGCGCAACAATCACAGCCAATGTAGTTCTGACAAATGGTGAGTCAAAGGTATACAGCTTTAATGTAACAGTTAAGAAAGCTACTATTCAGAAGGTAAAAGTTCCAAAGAGTATTAAGAAGGGCAAAAAGGTGACACTGAAAGCGAAAGCGCTTGGTTCTTCCGCTAAGATTACCTGGTCCCTGAAGAAATCATCTAAAGTGGCAAAAGTTACAAAAGCAGGTAAATTCACAGCAAAGAAGAAGGGAAGCGTAAAAGTAGTTGCTACCTCCGGAAATGTGAAGAAGACGTTTACTATCAAGGTTAAATAAGGAAGTAAAGGTAAATATGACTGGCCCGAAATGGTGAAGTTTCGGGCCGGCAGCACCAGAAAATGACTTTCTGTGTGCCAAAATACATGTATACACTCTTTTATGAACTATTCTCCTGGCATGAGGAGCTGCTTCCGATATGAGAAGAGGGAGCAGCTCCTTTGTCAGTTAATCTTCAAAAGGCGGAAAGGTGAATCGGAGTTCACCCATTCCAGAACTTATACCGCAGCAGATGCGGCATCAGGAGGTAAAAATGAGGAAAGCTAAAAAATGGATGGCGGCTGTGCTGACAGCAGCAATGGTTGTGAGCGGGATTGCCGTGCCCTCAAAGGCGGAAGCGGAAAATCCCGATGCGATTACAAAGACAGATTTTCTGAAAGCCAGTGGAAAAGAAGTCCGTGCGGATTATGGAAATGGTGAGATTGTCCAGTTAAAGGGAACCAATGCCGGCGGATTTATGGTGCAGGAACCGTGGATGTCAACCCTCAAGGTGGCTAACGGTGTTGTAGCTGAGATGGATATGTACAAGGTCCTGACAGAGCGGTTTGGCGAAGAGAAAATGCGTGAAATCGTGGACACCTACCAGGAAGGTTACTGGACGGAGACGGATTTTGACAACTGTAAGGCCATGGGAATGAACTGTGTGCGTCTTCCGTTCTGGTTTATGAATCTGGTTGATTTTGAAGGAAATATGCTGGATAATGCGTTTGAGCGCATGGACTGGTTTGTGGAGGAAGCCGGGAAAAGAGGCTTGTATGTAATTCTGGACATGCACGGCGCACCGGGTTCACAGAACGCGAGCGATCATTCCGGCATTGATGGCGGAAGCCAGAAGCAGCAGAAGTCCGAGCTGTTTTTCGGAAGCAATGCGGCAGCCAATCAGGCCAAATTTTATGCGCTGTGGGAAGCTATCGCAGAGCATTACAAAGGAAACCCTGTTGTGGCAGGCTATGACCTGATGAATGAGCCGTACTGTACTTATCGTTACAACACCAGCTATTCAGACGACCAGCTTCACACAATGCTTTGGAATATCTATGATGAAGCGTACGGAAGAATCCGCAAGATTGATCCGGATCATATGATTATTATGGAAGCAACATGGAATCCAGTGGATCTGCCAAACCCATATCAATATGGCTGGGAAAATGTTATGTACCAGTATCATCAGTACGAGTACAGCGATTATAATAACGATGAAGGAAAACAGATTGCAGGTATCCGGAACAAGGTAAACAGTATTCTAAATGCAGGTTATAATGTACCCTCTTATATTGGAGAGTTCTGTCTGATGACAAATCCGGATGCCTGGAGCGAGGGACTGGACATTCTGAATAATGCTGGTCTTAGCTGGACCACCTGGACTTTCAAAGGGATTGAGACGAGTACAACAGGAGGTCAGAACTGGTGTCAGTATTTTATTGACAACGGTGAGAAAGTCGACGTGACGACAGCAAGCTATGACGAGCTGATTGCGCGATGGACCAATAATGGTGTTTCTCATCAGAATGCAAGAGAAGGCTTTGCAGATGCTTTGAAAGGAGCTTATGCGAAGGAAGCACAGGCTACGCCGGTTCCGGAGAAAGGTGAGTCGCCGATTACAAGAAACGGCGGTATAGATATCGAAAAATATGCCGGAAAAGTGGAAGGCGAGTATTGCCGTCCGGCCAGCGGAGATTTCTCTTCTTATAATGTTTCCACAGGTTCGGAAGATGTGGATGGAGTAAACGTAAAATATGTGCAGTGGGATGCAAAGGACTGGGGGAATGCAAAGTGGATTGTTTATTTCCGACAGGCGGGCACCTATGAAGTAAAGGCCAGAATGCATGTAACCCAGAGTGCGGGAACAAACTACAAGTTTGGTGTAAGTACTGCAATTACAGGAGACGGGACGACAACTACGACGGTGAATACGGCAGTAACAGATGGCTATCAGGATGTGACGATCGGAAACGTTACAATAGGTCAAACTGGTCTTCATGGTATTAAGATCATGGATGGTTATGGAAATGGAACGGCAAAAGGAAAGCTGAAACTGGATTATCTGCAGTTTACATTAAAATCTGCGAGCGGTGCACATGACGATACCGAGGATGTTGTGGTTGAGGGAATTACTCTGAACGAGACATCCAAAACACTGACGGTAGGTGAGAACCTTCGTCTGCGAGCGACGGCATCTCCGGCAGGTATCAGCGGGGTAGAATATTACTGGAACACCAGTGACAGAAGCGTGGCAACGGTAACAGGCGGAACAGTTAAAGCGCTGCGTCCGGGCAAAGCTGTGATTACGGCGCGTGCAAAGGACGATCCGGAAAATATCAAGGCAACTTGCGAAATAGAAGTAGTGGAAAAAGAGCCGGTAACGGAGCCGTCTACGGAGCCAACCACAGAACCGTCCACGGAACCGTCCACGGAACCGTCTACGGAGCCAACTACAGAGCCGTCTACGGAGCCAGTCACAGAACCGTCCACAGAGGGACCAAAGGATAAAGTTCCGGTTCAGAGCATTGAGCTTGGTAAGGTATGTGTGGAACTTACTGTAAATAGTCAATACAAGCTTCCGCTTGTGATCACTCCGAATAACGCGTATGGGTATGAAATTAAATTCCAGTCCTCAAACACCAAAGTGGCTGAAGTGTCTGCAGACGGAACCGTCACTGCAAAAGCAAATGGCGATGCTATCGTGAAAGCTGTTGTTACTCAGCCAAACGGCACAAAGAAAATTGCGGAAGTATTTGTGACGGTTGGTGATGGAAAAGCTGAGACGGATAAGCCTGCGCAGGTTACAAAAGTAAAAGCAAAAGCGCAGAAAAATCAGAAGGTAAAGATTTCCTGGAGAGCAGTAAAAGATGCCAGCGGATATCAAATCTACCGTTCCGAAAAGAAGAGTAAAGGCTACAGAAGGATAAAAACGGTGAAAGCCTCCAAAACATCGTATGTAAATACCAAGGTTAAAGGAAAGACTGTGTACTATAAAGTGCGCGCTTACAAGACTGTAAATGGTGAGAAGGTTTACGGAACATTCTCAAAAGCAGTGAAATGCAGTGTGAAAAAATAAAACGAGATGAGTAAGCGGTTATAAAAGAATCGGTCTGCAGCATTCAGAAAATTAATTGAAATGCTGCAGGCCGGTTTTTCTGATGTGTAATGGAGATACAATTAACAGCGTTTAAATATTCTTTTTGCGATTCCTGAAGTATCTAGCAGCACGTACACAGCCGATGCCTGTCCAGATCAGAAGCGCCAGAAGGCTGATATACATGCCTGAGCGCATATACGGTACTTTATAAGTGAAGGCAAAGTTATGTTCGCCTGCCCCTACTGGTATGCTGACAAAGCCGGCATCTGTGCGAAGTATCTCCGTTTCAATCCCGTCCACACAGGCTGTCCAGCCTTTCTCGTAAGGGATTGGAAGAAAGAGAAAACCGCTGTTTTCGGTGTACAGGGTTCCGGTAATGCTGGAATCTTTCACAGGACTTTCTATAGTGATGTCGGCTCCATCGTAGGCAGAAACAGACGTCCTGGTGCCAAGAAAACGAATATTGCGGATGGTTCCTTTGAAATCGCCGCCATAGCGCGACAAAACAATGGAATTCCAGGAGCGCGGTACGGCAATCTGTACATGCTTCTTTTTGTTTTTGGAAACGCGGAAATGGTATTCCAGCGGTTCCTCCTGATTGACGGTGATATCGCTGATCTGAGGTGTCTTGATGTCAAATTCAAGATAAACGCGGGAATATTGGTCAAGAACTTCACGGTCCGGGGAAATAGTCACGGTGTTACTTCCATCCGCTGTGATGTCAGGGGTGGTGAGAGGTATCTCCTCAAGTGCGTATTCTGCATACAGACTCTCTGAGGACTTTATGTCCTCGTTTGTCATTTCCTTTACAAGAGCGGCTGAATTGCTTGTCTGCCGTGCACGGTCTTCGGTTGTGTCCAGCAGTACATTTTCCAGAAGCAGCCGTTCCAGGTCCAGCGTTCCATATGCATTCGCTAAGATTTCACTGCTTCCGGCATGTACATAAAAACGTGCAAAAGAGGTTACGTTATTATTTTGATACACATACACGTCCCCAAATTGTTTCAGCAGCGAAAACCCGTCAAGCTGCAGAATGGGGTTTTGCGAAAGTAAATATTTAATGCCGAACAGAGAGGTATGTCCTGTATAGTAGCCAATCTGCCGCCAGGTATATTCGTGTTCGGCCATGATCGGCATATTTGGGGTAACAAGATCAATAAACTCCTGCAGGTTTCGGTTAGGCGTGGAATTGTAGGTGCTGATACCACGATAATTCTGGGCCAGTCCGTCCATACAGTAGCTTCCGCTGTAATAATCCTTTTCTACGCGGTAGAAGGAGTCATCGGTACTCTTCAGATAATCCAGAGCCTTTGAGACATTTGGATTATAGAGCCCGCCCCAGTAGGAGGCGTCGTCCGTGGTCAGCGTATCCCTGTCATTGTAGCAGGTAAAGCCTTCCAGACACAGGCTGGCTGCAACCAGCACAAGCAGCAGAGAAATGCTGACACGGCGGGATTTTTTTCCATGTATGGCGAATCCTGCGGTCAAAACTGCGGCCATGGACAGGGCCAGAATGCACATTATGACTACATTCCTGTGCAGAAGTGCTTCTGTAACCTCGCGGTAGGACAGAACATGTGCAGCCGCAATGCAGACACAGGAGAGAGCAAGGGCAGTCGGGCTAAACCGTCTGCGAAGCCAGAGCTCATCGAGAGTAAATGCTGTCACCAATGAAAAAAGCGGCATAAACAGGAAAGAGTGTCTGGAAAACGGGTAGGCAAATGCGTTGAAAACGGAAGCGCCTGCCCGTGTAAACATACACAGGATGAAAAATAAAACAGCCAGATACTGCATGACCTTTGATTTGACAGATACGGATTGCCTGTGTATTGTGAAAAGATACTGAAATCCCAGTATCACAAAGAGTGCAGAGAAAAACAATACCGGAGCTTCATAAAAATTGGAATAGCCGTTGTAATCCCGGATGCCCTGGAAGGTAGTGGAGAAAAAACGCAGGAAAGCGGTTTTGTAAAATTCTATGCTGTAAGGCGACAGGTATCCGAGAAAACGCTGAACAAAAGATACGTCGGAGTCAAGCCTGCTGGAGATCGTCAGCAGGTAATAGGCCATAGGCAGGAAAATTACCATACCGATGCCGATACCTAATAATATAGAAGTGCAGTGCAGGATAAACTGACGAATGCGCTGCGTGCGGCTCCCGTTTTGTATGATTATGCGGTATAGCAGATAGCAGCCTGCAAGCAGCAGAGACATGTAGGACATGTATACGCTGCTGCAGACCATCACTGCGACCAAAAGCGGCAGAGTGAGACTGAATTTCTTATTTCTGATGGCACGTTCCATTAATAAGAGCAAGAGCGGAAGAAATACCATAAAAGCTCCAAACTGATAATGCTGCCCCCAGACAAGCAGATAGCCGCACAGTCCATATATATAGGAAGCTATGACCTTGCTGCCCTCGGAGAGGGAAAAAGCGTCCAGGAAAAAATAGCAGAATGTGGCAGCCAGGAAAATTTCAAATATAATTAAAAACACAAGAATCCCCGGGATGTGTCCAACACCGAGGATCATGCCTGCCAGGTAAACAAGCATCAAAAATGGATTGAACAGATTCAGTGCAAACATACTGGTACCGAAGCCATTATTAAAATCCCAAAAGGACAGATTGCCGGAAAGCAGATGATTGACGATGGTGGCATACTGCATCAGATACTGCTGTCTGGTGTCTGAGCCGGCGTCGCTGAAAACAGCCAAATGCTCCCCAAACAAAAACGGAAAGAAAATAATCAGGCAGCTCACAGACGTCAGCCCCCAAAGAACAAGCAGTGAACGGAACGAATGCAGGTTCCGAAGATTTTTGATATAATGCATAATAAAACTCCATTCCGCCGCGGAACACGCGGCATAATCTGGAATTAGTATAGCACATTGCAGGGGAAAGCTGCAATGGAATCGTTGCTGTTTCCTCACAAATGATAATGGCAGAGGAAACCCATACTTGACAGGAAAGGTTTATTTTACTATATTTGTACAGAGACAAAACATTGAACGGACACATAGGAAAAATACAGGAGGGAGCGTCAAGGATGATAGATTTTAATGTACCCCCGTTTACGGGAAAAGAGATGGATTATATGAAACAGGCAGTTGATGCAGGGAAGATCAGTGGAGACGGTATGTTTACAAAAAAATGTGCTCAGTGGATGAAGGAGCGATTCTCGGTGAAATATGCGCTGCTGACTACTTCCTGTACTCATGCTCTTGAGATGGCTGCACGCCTTACGGGAATAAAGGAAGGAGACGAGGTGATTCTTCCGTCCTATACTTTTTGCTCTACAGCAGACGCTTTTGTACAGGCGGGAGCTACTCTTGTATTTGTAGATGTAAGACCGGATACTATGAATCTCGATGAGCGTCTGATCGAAGATGCGGTTACCGATAAGACAAAAGTTATCGTACCGGTACACTATGCGGGTGTTGCGTGTGCCATGGATGAAATTATGGATATAGCAAGACGCCACAGCCTGCAGGTGGTAGAGGATGCCGCGCAGGGTGTGGATGCCTATTACAAGGGAAAAGCGCTTGGGACCATAGGAGATTTCGGATGCTACAGCTTCCATGAGACAAAGAATTTTTCTATGGGAGAGGGCGGCGCTGTCGTTTTTAATCAGGATAATAAAATAGAGGAAGCGGAGATTTTAAGGGAAAAAGGGACGAACCGCAGCAAGTTTTTCCGGGGGCAGATCGACAAATATACCTGGGTGAATTACGGTTCCTCTTATCTGGCGAGTGATCTGAACGCTGCTTATCTCTGGGCACAGCTTGAGATGGCGGATGCGATTACGGCGGACCGTATGGCTACCTTTGATTTTTATCACAGAGAGCTTGAAGATCTTGCGGACAAGGAATATCTGGAGCGGCCGTATATCCCGGATTATGCGCAGCACAATGCGCACATGTATTACATTAAGCTTAAGGATGAGCCGACCCGGGCAGCGTTGATTTCCTATTTGCGCGAGCAGGGGGTGCGCACAGTATTCCACTATGTACCGCTGCACTCTGCACCCGCGGGCAGGAAGTTTGGGCGTTTCCACGGAGAAGACCGTTACACCACAAAGGAGAGCGAGCGCCTTCTGAGGCTTCCAATGTATTATGGACTGAAACAGAGAGACAGAGAAATGGTTGTGGAGGCCATCCATAAATTTTTCGCGTAAAGTAAGAGAGGAACTATATGGATTTTTCAAAACTGGCGAAAAGCCTGAATCCTTACACAATCAAAAAGGGATTTGCCTATCTGAGACAATATGGATTTCAGGAATTTAAGGTGCGTCTTGCAGAACGCTTTGAAAAAGAAGAGGTTGAATACAGTGAGTGGTGTAAGGCAGATATGCTGACAGAGGAGGAACGCCTTGCTCAGAGAGAAAGAGTGTGGGAAAATCCGCCTCTTATCAGTGTAGTTGTGCCGATTTTTCGCACGCCAAAGGAATTTCTGCGCCAGATGATCGAGTCAGTGCAGAGTCAGACCTATCAGCACTGGGAGCTGTGTATTGTTGACGGCAGCGAAGATGTGTCGGGGACACGTCCTGTCGTGGAGAGCTATCAGGACGACCGACGTATTCGTTATCATGTACTGGAAAAGAATCTGGGCATTGCGGACAATACAAATGAAGCGATCCGGATGGCGCAGGGTGAGTATATTGCTCTGTTTGATCACGATGATCTTCTTGCGGAAAATGCATTGTATGAGGTGGCAGATGAGGCAGTCAGATCCGGGGCCGATATCATTTACACAGATGAAGATAAGGTGACTTCTGATTTGAGCGAGCGTTATCAGCCTAATTTTAAACCGGATTTCAATCTGGACCTGCTGCGTTCGAATAATTATATCTGTCATCTGCTGGTAGTGAAACGTATGCTTGTGGAGCAGGTCGGGGGACAGAAAAAAGAGTTTGACGGGGCACAGGACCATGAGTTTTTGTTCCGATGCGTGGAAAAAGCGGAGAAAATTGCTCATATTCCGAAGGTGCTGTATCACTGGCGTGTCCATAAGGCTTCCACAGCGGACAATCCGCTGAGCAAGAAATATGCCTATGACGCGGGAAAGAGAGCGGTTCTTGAGCATATCCGGCGCTGCGGCGAGGATGGGGAAGTGACGGATACAAAATTTCCGGGTTTTTATCAGATAAAATATAAGCTGGAGAGTGAGCCTCTCGTCTCGATCATCATACCTAACAAGGATGAGCGTGACACCTTAAAAAGCTGCCTGGACTCCATACGGGAGAAATCCACCTATAAAAATTACGAGATTATTGTTGTAGAGAATAACAGCACACAGCCGGAAACCTTTGAGTATTATAAAAGGATCGACGGAAAAAACGGTGTGCGTGTAGTATATTGGAAATCAGGTTTTAATTATTCTGCTTTGAATAATTTTGGATTCACATATGCAAAAGGCGATTATATATTATGCCTGAATAATGATGTAACTGTGATTACACCGGACTGGATGGAGCGCCTGCTTGGTCAGTGTCAGAGAAAGCCGGTAGGGATCGTGGGTGTAAAGCTTTACTATCCGGATGATACGATACAGCATGCAGGTGTCATTGTCGGTATCGGCGGCGTGGCGGGTGCTATGTTTGTGGGAATGGCCAGGGAGCGCAGCGGGTATCTGCGCAAAGCAATTCTGCAGCAGGATTTAAGTGCGGTGACAGCCGCCTGTATGATGGTTGACCGTAAGGCATGGGAGGCCGCGGGAGGGTTTAACGAGGACCTTGCTGTGGCATTTAATGATATTGACTTTTGTCTGAAGGTGCGTGACAGAGGATATCTTGTGGTATATGAGCCGAATGTGGAGCTTTATCATTACGAATCCAAGAGCAGAGGTTATGAGGATACACCGGAGAAACAGAAACGTTTTAAAAGTGAGATTGATTATATGAAGGAGCACTGGAGCGGTATTCTCTCAGAGGGTGATCCCTATTATAATAGAAATTTCTCACTGAAAACATGCAATTATACGTTGAGAAAGCGGTGATATCATATAGCCGCCAAGAGGGAACGATATGACAGAAGTAACGGTTGTGATACCGAATTATAACGGAATTGGATATTTGAAGGATTGTCTGGATACGCTGAGGGAGCAGAGCTGTAAAAGCTGCTGCACGATTCTGGTGGACAACGGCTCAGAGGACGGCAGTGTGGAATTTGTGCAGGAGGAATATCCCTGGGTGGAGATTCTGGCCCTCGATCAAAACTATGGGTTTTGCCGTGCGGTTAACGAGGGGATCCGGGCAGCGCGCACGCCCTATGTATTTTTGCTGAACAATGATACAAAACTGCATCCGGATTGCATTGAGGAGATGCTGATTATGATGAAGCATCATCCGAGATGTTTTTCCTGTTCTGCGCGTATGATAAAAATGCATGAGCCGGACAAGCTGGATGACGGCGGCGACTATTATTGTGCATTTGGCTGGGCCTATGCTCTGGGAAAAGACAAGCCCTGGAAGGATTATCTGAAAGAAAGAAAAATCTTTGCGGCCTGCGGAGGCGCCTCCATATACCGCAGGAATGTATTTGAGCGTATCGGCTGCTTTGATGAGGCGCATTTTGCATATCTGGAAGATATTGATGTGGGATACCGTGCAAGAATTTACGGGTATGAAAACTGGTATTGTCCCAAGGCCGTAGTGTGGCATGTGGGCAGTGCGACGAGCGGTTCCAGATACAATGAGTTTAAAATACGCTATTCTTCACGAAACAACATTTATATGGTTTATAAGAATATGCCGTTTTGGCAGATCGTATTAAATTTTCCGCTGCTTCTTGCAGGATTTTTGATAAAATGGGTATTCTTTATAAAGAAGGGATTTGGCAAAGAATATTTTCATGGGATTTTTACAGGCGTTGCTCTCGCAAAGAAGGGAAAAAAGGTTCCTTATCAGAAAAAGCATTTTTGGAATTATGTTCGGATTCAGATAGAACTATGGGTAAACATTTTCCGCAAGGTGGCTCAATAGTAAACAATCAGGGCGGCATACCTGTGATTTGTGTGCTGTTCTGAGCATAGATAATGTAAATCATTTGTAAATCGGGGAGAATTTATGAAAAATTAATTGCCCTTTTTTGTCGTATGCGGTATGATAAGGCAAGTAAACGGGAGAGTGAATATCCATGATTAAAGATAATCAAACGTTTTTTAACCGTATGCATGTGGTGATAGACGGTTTTGTGATCGCTTTCACCTATGTGGCAGCCTGGTTTATTCAGTTTAAATTTTTTGCGCCGGATGTGGCAGGTAAGCTGCCGCTGAAAACATACATGTCTGCCCTGGTGATTCTGATACCGGGGCTTTTGCTGCTGTATTATGCTTTTAATCTTTATACGCCCAAGCGCGTACAGGGCCGCAGGCTTGAGCTGGGCAATATCATCAAAGCCAATACCATTGCACTGCTGGTGTTCTTTACTGTGGCTTACATGCAGCACGAAATTGATTTTTCGCGAAAGATGTTATGCTTATTTTATGCATTGAATATTGCAGTGGAGACAATTGTCCGCAATATCATCCGGATGCTTCTGATGAACATCCGCAGGCGCGGCATGAATTTAAAGCATATGATTCTTGTGGGCTACAGCCGTGCGGCGGAGCAGTATATTGACCGAATTAAAGCGAATCCCCAGTGGGGGTATCTTATACGCGGTGTGCTGGATGATAATGTAGCCAGAGGGACCACCTACAAGGGGGTTAAGGTGATCGGGAGGATCGACAATCTGATGGTCATTCTGCCGCAGAACCGTCTGGATGAGATCGCGATTACGCTGGGGCTGAATGAGTACGATAAGCTGGAGCGCATTGTGGCGCTCTGTGAAAAGTCCGGCGTACACACAAAATTTATTCCCGATTACAACAATATTATACCAACGAAGCCGTACACGGAGGATCTTCTTGGACTTCCTGTTATCAACATCCGCCATGTACCGCTATCCAATACCTTCAACAGCTTTGTGAAGAGAGTCATGGATTTTTTTGGAGCGCTGGCAGCGATTGTTATTTTTTCTCCGGTTATGCTGATCGCGGCGGTTCTTGTAAAATTGACTTCCAGAGGGCCGTTGATTTTTAAGCAGGAGCGCGTAGGACTGCATAATAAGCCGTTTTACATGTACAAGTTCCGCTCTATGGCAGTTCAGCAGGAAAGAGATGAGAAAGCGGCCTGGACGACGAAAAATGACCCCAGGGTAACAGGCGTAGGAAAATTTATGCGCAAAACCAGCATTGATGAGCTGCCGCAGTTATTTAACGTACTGAAGGGTGACATGAGCCTGGTGGGACCAAGACCGGAGAGGCCGCAGTTTGTGGAAAAATTCAGAGAAGAAATTCCGCGTTATATGGTAAAGCATCAGGTGCGTCCGGGCATGACCGGATGGGCACAGATAAATGGATACAGGGGAGATACATCTATCAAGCGCAGGATTGAATATGACTTGTATTATATTGAAAACTGGACAGTGGGACTGGATATCAAGATTCTGATCCTCACCTTTTTTAAGGGATTTATCAATAAAAATGCATATTAATTGACAGTTAGCGTTCCGTTATATTGGATTGATGCTGCACTGAACAGAAAGGGGATTCATTATGGCAAGAAAGGACAAAAAAGGGAAAAATGACTGGAGAGCCGAAAATGGCGGATATGGACAGGGACCATATAATCAGGGCCAGAGAGGCGGTTACGGTCAGAACGGTTATAATCAGGGACCTTACAGTCAGGACCAAAGAGGCGGCTATGGTCAGAATGGTTACCAGCAGGGATATAATCAGGGCGGTTATGGACAAAATGGCTACCAGCAGGGGTATAATCAGGGCGGCTATGGTCAGGGTTATCAGAACAGTCCATACGACAACGGATATTATGAGCAGGAGGAGCGCAGAAAGCGTGCGGCTAAGCGCAAGAAAAAGAGAAGGACAACATTTGTGATAGAGGTTCTTGTGCTGGTTATTCTGGCGGCCGGTTTGTTTGTGGCAGCTAAGATTGGAAAAATCCAGAGAACGGATGTCTCGAAAGGCGACATTGTCATCAATGATGCAGTGGCTGATTCTCTGAAAGGCTATACAAATATTGCACTGTTCGGCGTAGATTCGAGAGAGGGAAGCCTTGACCAGGATGCGCACAGCGATGCTCTTATGGTTGCCAGTATCAACAATGAGACAAAGGACGTGAAGCTGGTATCTGTGTACCGCGATACGTATCTGGACAATACGAACGGTGAGTACCGTAAGGCCACGGAATGTTATTATTTCGGCGGTCCGTCTCGTTCTATCAGTATGCTGAACAAAAATTTAGATCTGGATATCACAGATTTTGTTACAGTGGATTTCACAGCGCTTGCCGATGTGGTAGACGCTCTGGGCGGGATTGATATTGATGTGCAGGAGGATGAGATCGTACATCTGAATAATTATCAGGTGGAAGGTTCTCAGGTCACCGGAAAAGAGATCATTCCTGTCGAATATGCGGGTATGCAGACTCTGAATGGTCTGCAGGCATTGTCCTACTGCCGCATCCGCTATACGGAGGGAAGCGATTTCAAACGTACGGAGAGACAGCGCACTGTAATTCAGAAAATTCTGGAAAAGGCAAAGAGTGCAGATTTACTGACACTCAACAATCTGATTGATCAAGTTGCATCTAATATGATGACCAGCTTAAGCAACACAGAGCTTTTGTCTTTGGCAAAGGATGTAGCTGCCTATAACCTGGTAGACCAGACAGGATTTCCGTTTAATCTTACAACGGCAAACCTGTCCGCAGGCGACTGTGTAGTGCCTGTTAATCTTGAAGACAACGTGCGCCAGCTTCACCAGTGGATGTTTGGGGATGACAGCTATGAACCGTCTGAGGCTGTTCAGGAAATAAGCTGGCAGATAATAAATGATACGGGCATACAGTAAGCGGGTGAAGGGAATGCAGGACAATATGGCAAAGCGGATAGTAGATGTAGTGATTCCGACCTATAGACCAGATCAGAAGTTTGACAGGCTGATGCAGATGCTGAAAAAACAGACTTATCCCATCGAGACGATTCTGATAATAAATACAGAGAAAAAGTTTTTCCCGAAGAAGGGGTATGAGACGTGGCAGAATGTACAGCTCAGACACATAAAAGCAGAGGATTTTGACCACGGCGGCACCAGAGATGGGGCCGCCTCCCTGCTTTATGGAGAATTGATTTTATTTATGACGCAGGACTGCGTGCCAGTGGATGAATATCTGGTGGAGCGCCTTGCGGCCTCCTTTGAGGATGAGCAGGTAGGTGCAGCCTACGCCAGACAGCTTCCGGATGAGGATTGTGATATTATCGAGAGGTATACGCGAAGCTTTAACTATCCGGAAGAGAGCAGTGTCAAATCAAAAGAGGATTTAAGCCGTTACGGTATAAAGACTTTTTTCTGCTCAAATGTATGCGCCATGTACCGGAGGAGTATTTACGAGGAATTAGGCGGATTTGAGAAGCATACCATCTTTAATGAGGATATGATATTTGCCGGAAGGCTGATACAGCACGGGTATTCTATTGCATACACGGCGCAGGCGGCTGTCATTCACTCCCACAATTATACAAATTGCCAGCAGATGCATCGAAATTTTGATCTGGCGGTATCCCAGGCCGAATATCCTGAAATATTCGGTATGGCTCGCTCGGAGAGCGAGGGTATCCGCATGGTGAAGGCAGCAGCAGTATATCTGATAAAAAGAGGAAAGCCTCAGCTTATACCTGTGCTTGTAATGCGCAGTGCGAGTAAGCTGCTGGGATATAAGCTTGGGAAAAATTATCAAAAGCTGCCCCGTTGGCTGATAAGTAAGCTTACTATGAACAGAGCTTACTGGGAGAGAAAATGGAGATAAGGCATAAGAAAAACGGAAGTGTTAAAGCAAAAACGGATATATGGAACGGGAAAATTTTGGAGGATAGATTATGTGTGGAATTGTAGGTTATATTGGTGCAAAGCAGGCTGCACCGATTTTGCTGGATGGACTCTCAAAGCTTGAATACCGCGGATACGACTCGGCAGGAATAGCCGTATTTGACGGTGAGAATATTCAGATGAAAAAATCCATTGGGAGGCTTAAGGTGCTTTCTGAACTTACCCATGACGGAGCCACCATGCCGGGCACTTCCGGTATCGGACACACGAGGTGGGCTACTCACGGTGCACCCAGCGATGTAAATGCACATCCGCATTTTAACGGTGACGCATCTATCGCAGTAGTGCATAACGGGATCATTGAGAATTATGTAAAGCTTAAAAAAAAGCTTCAGACAAGAGGTTATGAGTTTTTGTCTGAGACGGATACCGAAGTAGTAGCGCATCTGCTGGACTACTATTACAAGGGCGATGCATTGGCTGCCATAGCAAAGGTGATGCATCATGTGGAAGGCTCCTACGCACTTGGCATTATTTTCAGGGATCGTCCGGGCGAGATTTATGCAGTGCGCAAGGACAGTCCTCTGATTGTCGGCAAGGGAAAAAGCGGCAGCTTGATTGCCTCAGATGTTCCGGCAATTCTGAAATATACGAGAACGGTATATTTCATAGAAAATGAGGAGATTGTACGTCTCACAGCGGATGATATGAGTTTTTTCAATATCGATGAAGAAGAGATCGAGAAAGAGCCGACCACTATTGAGTGGGATATCAGCGCTGCTGAGAAGGGCGGTTATGAACATTTTATGCTCAAGGAAATGTATGAACAGCCTAAGGCAGTAACTGACACTTTAAATCCAAGAATCAAGGATAACCAGATCGTGATTGAGGAGCTTGGCATGACGGACGAAGAGATACGTTCCATCCGGAAAATCTTTATCGTAGCCTGCGGTTCTGCCTACCATACGGGTGTCACTGCCAAATATGTCATAGAAGGTCTGGCACGTATCCCGGTGGAAGTGGAGCTTGCCAGTGAATTTCGCTACCGCAACCCGATTCTTTTTGACGGAACGCTGGTCGTTGTGGTAAGTCAGTCCGGTGAGACGGCGGATTCTCTTGCTGCGCTGCGTGCAGCAAAGGCTCAGGGAGTGCGTACACTCGGTATTGTAAATGTAGTGGGAAGCTCTATCGCGAGAGAGGCTGACAACGTTATATACACATGGGCGGGGCCTGAGATTGCAGTTGCCACCACAAAGGCATATAGTACGCAGCTTATTGCCGAATATCTGCTTGCCCTGAAATTTGCCCATGCAGGCGGTAAAATTTCTGACACGGAGCTTGCAGGCTGCATTCGGGATCTGAAGCGCCTGCCTCAGCAGATAGAACTGCTATTGAACAATAAAACGAAAATTCAGAAATTTGCCAATCGGTACCTAGCGGCGCGGGATGTATTTTTTATCGGCCGCGGCGTCGATTATGCGATCTCCCTGGAAGGTTCTCTTAAGCTTAAGGAAATTTCTTATATCCACTCAGAAGCTTATGCAGCCGGAGAGCTGAAGCATGGCACGATTTCTCTGATTGAGGAAGGGACACTGGTAGCTGCGGTACTGACCCAGGAGGAGCTTTATAAGAAGACTATGAGTAACATGGTTGAAGTGAAATCCAGAGGTGCGTTCTTGCTTGCCGTGACCAATACGGAGAATGTGGAAGTAGAAAAGATTGCAGATTATGTGATTTATATTCCGAAGACGAATCCTTATTTTACAAACTCCCTGGCCGTGATTCCGCTGCAGTTGTTTGCGTACTATGTATCGATCGGCCGCGGCTGTGATGTGGATAAGCCGAGAAATCTGGCGAAGTCTGTTACGGTGGAGTAGCCGGCTTTTCTGAAAGGATTTTTTAAGATTTCCTGAAATTTGTCACACTTTGAACACAAACGACTGCTATACTCTTTTAACATACAGAGGAAAAAGTTTAAACTATCGTTCAGAGGAGGATTCAGTCATGTATGATGAATTTGACAATAAAGAGAATGAGGATCGTTATCCGGCAGATGGGGAGCCGGAGTATGGCGGCGCGGATGCAGAAGTCTATGGAGATGACAATGCAGTAGATTCGAAGGTTTACGAAGAGGACGCAGCAGTAAATTCACAAGCCCGTACGGAAGATACAGCGGCGAATCAAACTTATGCGGACGCATCAGCGGGCACAGAAAAAGCGGGTGACATGGCAGATGATGATACCGCGCAGGAAAGTGCACAGCAGTCTTCCGTTTATCATTATACCTATGAGAAGGGTGAGCAGGCGGAACAGACACATCCTGAGAATCATTACCAGAGCGGATACCAGAACGGAGATTATCAACAGAGCAATGGATATAGCCAAAGCGGCAGCCAGCAGAACGGTGAGCAGGCGGAGGATAACCGTCAGTACAGACAGTATTATCAGGATGGCCAGTATCACCAGCGCGAGACGGGTTGGAAAAACGGCGTTTATGGGAACCATGAGGATAAATCTTTTCGGCCTGTAAAGCGTGGCGGTGATAAGAAACCAGGCGGCGGACTCGGAAAGAAATTTGGTATCTGCGCGGCGCTTGCAGTAGTCTTCGGACTGGTGGCAAGTGTAACCTTCCAGGCTGCCAATGCAGTGGGAAATAAAGCGGCCGGTTCCAATGAAACGGAAGCGAGAGTAGAGCTGCAGACGCAGGAAGCTGCCCAGGGGCAGACTGAGGCGGCAAATAGCGGAAATACGCAGGCAGCAGCCGTAGGCTCTGCAGATATTACAGCAGTGGCTGAGAACGCAATGCCGTCCATTGTGGCGATTACCAATAAAGGTGTGGAAGAGGTACAGAGTCTGTTTTTTGGAACTACCCAGTATCAGGAGACTGAGAGCTCAGGTTCCGGAGTCATCATTGCAAAGAACGACAAGGAGCTGCTGATCGCCACTAATAATCATGTGGTAGACGGTGCGGAGGAGCTGAGTGTATGCTTTACTGTGGAGACTGAGAATGCCGAGGATGCAGTTGTAACGGCACAGGTAAAAGGTACGGATTCTGACCATGATCTGGCAGTTGTAGCGGTAAATCTTTCCGATATTTCTGAGGATGTGCAGAGCAAACTTAAGGTTGCCGTTATGGGAGATTCAGATAAGATTAAAGTAGGCACACAGGTGGTAGCTATCGGTAATGCACTGGGTTATGGACAGTCCGTGACGGTTGGTTATGTCAGCGCGCTGAACAGAGAGGTGACTATTGACGGTATCAGCAATAACATGCTTCAGACAGATGCGGCTATCAATTTTGGAAACAGCGGCGGAGCTCTTTTGGATACAGCAGGAAATTTGATTGGTATCAATTCCGCAAAAGCAGCGGATACCGGAGTGGAGGGCATGGGCTATGCACTTCCGGTTAACACTGCATCTCCGATTTTAGATGAGCTGATGAACCGTACCACGAGATCAAAGGTAACAGACAGTGCAGAGCTGGGATTCCTGGGCGTTGATCCAAGAGATGTATCTGAGGAAGCGCGCCAGATTTACAACCTTCCGGCGGGGGCATTTGTATATAGCGTGGTAGAAGGCTCACCGGCAGAGAAAGCAGGCATCAAGAAAGGTGATATCATCACGAAACTGGATGGTATTACTATCAGTTCCAGAGACGAGCTGTTCTCACGAATGGAATACTATAAAGCGGGCGAGAGCATTGACGTAGTAGTTAAGACTGCAGAGGGCGGTGATTACGTAGAGCGCACAGTTTCCGTGACACTGGCAAAGAAGAGCGATTTCAGCTCAGAGTCAGGCAGTGATTCCAAGTCAGGCAGTGATTCCGATTCCGGTCTAAATCCTGATTCCGGCGATTCCGGACAGGATCAGCCAGACCAGTATTATGATGGGAATGGAAGAGAAGGAAACGGCGGCGATGAATACAACGGCGGAGATTACTACGACTCTTTGGAGGATTTCTTCCGTCAGTTCCAGCAGTAAGTATTTGCAGAAAAACCGATCGGTGACATTTATGGCCCCGATGGTAACCAGGCGGAATATGCTTTGCGAATGTTCTATTGCCATAAACAACGGAAAGCAGCACGCCCCGCGAACGTTCTGTTGTTACGAATCAAATGGAGCCTTCACACTGAGGTGTGGAGGCTCCATTGTGCTGCAAGAACAGTGCCTTGCACTAAATTCTGACCGACAGAGGTCAGATACGGTTCAGCAAGGCAATCAGTTCGTCTGCTTCTTCCTTTGTAATGTTGTTTCCGGCATTTAATGCAGAGACAAATTTGATTAATGAATTGTCATAGGTATCATGGAGTACCTGCTGTGCGTAGTACTGTCGGTAAGCATCTTTTGATATGGCCGGAATGTAAAGGGTTCTGCGGCGTGTGCCTTCTGTCCTTAGAAAGCCCTGGTCAATCAAAATGGTGAGATAAGTATACAAGGTCTGACGTTTCCATTCCCTGCCCTCTTCATTTGTGAAATGAGCATAAATGTCACGGAAAGAAGTGCCGTCAGGAAAATTCCAGATATACTCCATGATAAATTTTGTTGTGTTAGTTAAATTGAATTTTGAGATAGTAAACACCTCCTAGTTTGTGAAAAATAGTGTATGATTAAGTATTATAATATACTTTATCAGAGAAAAGCAAGAATATATATTTAGATTTTGTAAAATAGGGGTAATTTTGGTAACTACTCAGCCTGAATCGTTGCAGGTTGGGAGAGGACGAAAAGAAGGACGGCGCATATCG
>ERZ809224.445-NODE-445-length-39841-cov-11.683356_pt1 | contig 39841 bp, 39 predicted proteins | sample MGYA00520513_ERZ809224 | MGnify/ENA primary metagenome ERZ809224 (study PRJEB31576, sample SAMEA3212658) | Homo sapiens | biome: human-gut; feature: human gut; material: fecal | place: Sweden | collected 2012 ... | reverse complement strand
CTGCGCCTGCCGCTGCCGCCTGTGGCGCTGCCGGCGCCGGCGCTTTCGGTGTATTTAAAGGCGCTGCCGGTGCGCTGACCGGTGCTGCTCCGCCTTGTGCCTGTCCGCTGAATCCTTCTTCCACCGTAACTTCATAAACTTTGCCATTTACTGTAATTGTATAATTTTTCATCCTAACTTAAATCCTCCTGCTATACATTTTTCCACTGATTTGGCGACGCCTTACGCCGAATAGAGCGAACAACCAAACTGTCCGCCGGAACCCCCTCCGACGCTGCGATTGCCGCCGCGATGACTGCCGCCAACTCAAAATCATCCGTCAGATCTTCCGGTTCTGCCGCCGCAGCTTCCACAGCCATTTCTTTCTCCGTAGCTTTCTCAGGGCTTTTTGCCGCCTTATTTTTATTTCCGGCTTTTCCGATAAAACCTAAAAAATAGATAATGATTGAAATAAGTACCAGAACAAGAAAAACCGTTCCCATACCCATCACCGTATTCATCCCGGCCCTTTTCATTACCTCGCCCAAATCACGCTGTGTCTGACCGCAGGCCGTACAGCCGATAACCGTCATCAGAGAGAATATTATCAATGCTATTTTTTTCATCATAACAGTCACCTCGCCTATACGGTCCCATGCTTTTTATCCATGCCCGGTTCCCTTTTGGTCGCTAACATATCAAAAGCGGCAATCACACGTTTTCTCGTTGCCGCAGGAAGAATCACCGTGTCCACATATCCTCTCGATGCAGCGCATTCCGGACTGTTCTGAAGCGCATCGTAAGCCGCCGATTTTTCCCGGATAAATGCCTTCTGGTCTTCAGCCTTTCCAATCTCATCGGAATATATGATTTTCACTGCCGACTCTGCAGCCATCATTCCAATGTTGGCTTCCGGCCACGCATACATCATATCCGCGCCGATATGACGGCTTCCCATGCAGAGATAAGCGCTGCCAAAAGCTTTGCCAATAACAACGGAAACTTTAGGAACCGTTGCGCTGGCATAGGCATAGGTCAATTTTGCCGAGGCCGCAGCCATGAACCGTTCTTCCTCCACGGAAGCCTTAAATCCGGCCACATTCACAAGGGTGAGCACCGGAATGGAAAAAGCATCGCAAAAGCGTATAAAGCTTTCCGCTTTTCTGATGCCGGCCACCGTCAACACCGGTTCATAATGGACAGAAACCGCGCCGTCCTCCCCAAGGGCCTCTTCTCTGTTTGCCACAGCCCCTACCGTGTTGCCATTCAAGGTAATAAAGGCGGTTACCATCTCGCCGGCATAGTCCGGCTTCACCTCAAAATAAGCGCCATTGTCCGAGATATCACGGAGAATAAAGGCCGTATCCTTTGTCATTCCAAGCGCCGGATTTTCCCGGTTCAGATCATCAGAAACCTCGCTCATACAAAAAGCATCCTCTTTATTGTTGGACGGCAGAATCGATACAAGCCGGCGAATCTTCGCGAGAACTTCCGAATCATCCCCGCAGACACCATCCACATCGCCGCTGATCTTACTGCGGAAATCACATGCCGCCGTATTACATATTTCGGTGCGATTTCCATCCAGCGCATCCGGCGAATTTACAAAAATTTCTCCCGTTCCCGCCACCGCAAAGGTAAAATCCGCCAGTGCGGGAACAAGGGCCATTCCGCCGCCGCAGGTTCCGAATACCCCTGTAATCTGAGGAATAATTCCGGAAGCCATTGTCTGTTTATAATAAATTGCGCCAAAGGCATTCAGAGCATCCGTTGCCTCCTGAAGCCGCATTCCGGCACAGTCAATCAGCCCGATCACCGGAGCTCCCATCTTCAATGCCATATCATACATCCGCACGATTTTCTTTGCGTGCATTTCACCAACCGAACCGCCCATGACACGGATATCCTGACTGTAAACATAGGCAAGTTTTCCATCAATTGTTCCATAACCGGTCAGAACCCCATCCGCTGGTGTATCCTGCTCTGCCATATTAAAATCCGTATTTCTTGCGTGGACCATCGCACCGATTTCCACAAAGCTGTGGTCGTCAAACAGTCCCGCAATCCGCTCTCTGGCAGACAGTTGTGTAGCCATACTCATCTGTTTTCCTCCAAACGTTGTTAATTTCTTCACTAATTATATGATAGTTTTTCCTGAATTGCAAGCTAAAAGGTCAGCCATTGTCGAATCATTGTTTTCAGGCAATATCCAAAGTTTTTTGTGTCCACCGTCTCCGCTGTCTGAATCGGAAAACGCTCTACCGTCTCCCCATTTACTTTATAGTAGACCCATCCGACCCGGGTATCCGCAGCCAGCGGCGCCTCCGCAGATAAATCCTTGACCATACAGATATCAGCCTCTTCGTCTTTCCCCATCAGCAGTTCCCTCTCCGGGCAGTCCGCCTTTAAAGCCGCCTCCCGGCGACAGCCGTCATGAACGGCGATTGTCCCGACATCCGGCGCCTCGCTCCCAATCCGCCGCTTTTCATAATTCTCCACCCCATAATTCATAAGACTCACCGTATCTTTCCACTTGTAGCTTTTATTCGGCGGCCATCCGCTGCCGAGAACAACTGAAATATAAATCCGTCCTTCGCTGTTTAACGCGCCGACAAAGCAGTAACCGGCATCCCCGGTAAATCCGGTCTTTATGCCAAAAGCCCCGTCCATAAGCTGCAAAAAGGCGTCTTTATTATTCACCTGATACTGTCTGGTCCCTTCGATATTGGAAAAACTATGGGACGCCGTATTAATAATCTTTACAAAAGTCTCATTTTTTATAGCCTCAGATGCAATTTTCGCCAGTTCCGCCGCAGTGGTGCAGTGTCCCTCCGCATCCAGCCCGTTTGGCGTCACAAAACAGGTTTGCGTACACCCGACTTCTCTGGCCCTGGCGTTCATCATTTCAGCAAAGGCTTCCTCACTGCCCCCCACATGTTCCGCAATGGCAACCGCCACATCGTTATCCGACTCCAGCATCAGGGCATACAACAAATCTTCCAGGCGGAAACTGTCTCCGGCCACCGCATTCAACTGGACATCCGGCATACTGGCCGCATATTCGGATATCTCCACCGAATCCGACAGCCGGGCATTTTCCAGGGCAACAAGGCAAGTCATGATTTTTGTCGTGCTCGCCATAGCCATCGGCTCATCCGCATTTTTCCCCCACAAAATCCGGCCGTTCTCCCCGTCGGCCAAAACGGCTGCCCGGGCATAAAGCCCCGAAAGCTGCTCTTCATCCTCTCCGTTTTCTTCACCATGTACCCACAGACTTCCCGCCAGCCCAATGACGCAGGATAAAATCAGAGTTAAAAAAATTTTTATAAAACGTTCCACGCCGCCACTCCAGTGCTTATTTCATTTCAATTTATTTTTCCGACAGAAGTTTTATGCTTGTCCTTGACGTATTCCCTTATCTTCGTATATAATTTTCAGATATGACTGAAATAACAGAAGTATCGGACACTTCTGCCGAAAGGAGTTTCTCATGATTAAATTAATTGTATCGGATGTAGATGGGACCCTCGTGCCTGAGGGAACAAATAATATAAATCCAGAGCTTTTCGAGCTCATCCTCCGTCTAAAGAAAAAAGGCGTATACTTCGCCGTCGCCAGCGGCCGGCATAAATGCAGTATTGAAAAAATATTTGCCCCGGTGAAGGAAGATATTTTCTATATTACAAGCAATGGCGCTTATACCGGGACATGCCGTCAAAAAATGTCTGTTTCCTACATGCCGGAGACTGTCTGTCAAAAGCTTTTCTCTGATTTCAAAACTCTTGAACCCTACCCGTTTATGGCCGAAGCCCCGGAAGACGCCTATACGTCCTGCCCGGACCCGGAATTCACCCGGATTCTCACTGAAGATTACGGCTATCATGTCACCGCCTGTGCATCTCCTGAGGATTTTGGCAATGATATCATCAAATTTTCTATTTATCACCCGGAGAATGTTTTGAATTTTGACCAAAATCTGCTTAAAAAATGGAACAAAATCTGCAAATGTTCAATTTCCGGAACCCATTGGATTGATTTTATTCCCCAGGGGATAAACAAAGGCAGCGCCCTCGCCCGGCTCCAGGAAAGTCTTGGCATCACCATTCATGAAACTATCGCCTTTGGCGATCAGGCCAATGATATCGAAATGCTGAAACAGGCATATTTCAGCCACGCCATGGAAAATGCGGGATGTACCGTAAAAAATGCGGCCCGCTTTACCTGCGATTCGGTTGAAAATAACGGTGTTTTGAAAGTTCTGAATTCTATCTTCCCGTCAGACAACTAATCCGATTGAAAAAAACCTGACACAGCAAAATTTTGCCTGTCAGGTTTCTTTTTTCAGGAATATTCTTTTTCAGGAATCCTCTTCAATTCCCAGTTCGATTTCTTCTTCCGCTTCCATCTTAAATTCTTCGACCTTTTCCGGGTCAGGCACCGGCAAATCCTCCGGCGAGCGCACCCCGAAGGTCCGCAAAAATTCTTCCGTCGTCCCAAAAAGAATCGGTTTTCCCGGAGCATCCAGCCGCCCGGTCTCGCATACAAGATTATATTCCACAAGGCGATTGATGGCATGGTCCGAATTCACGCCCCGGATTTTTTCGATTTCCGCCCGGGTTACCGGCTGCTTATAAGCAATGATTGAAAGAGTCTCCAACGCCACATCAGTCAGCACATGCTTTTTCGGCTGATGGGTCATTTTAATCAGATAATCATACATGGATGGCTTCGTACACATCTGAAAGGCGTCTTCCAGTTCAATAATCTGCACACCGCGGTTTTCCTCATCATAACGCACCATCATATGGCGTACCAGTTTACGCACATCCTCCACGCTCACTTCTAAAACCTGAGCAATATCCGCCGCCGGTATGGCCTCGCCCATCGCAAAAAGCAAAGCCTCCACCGCCGCTTCCATGGCCTTTATATCCATACATTACGCTCCTTCAAAACTTATTTCATCGGGCACAGTTCCCTGTCCCGTCATCTCTATCTCAATATCGCCAAAAATTTTTTCCTGGGATATTTGTATAACGCCGCCCTTCATCAATTCCAAAATGGCTAAAAATGAAACGATAACATAATTTTTACTCTGCCCCTTTGACAGCAATTCCCTGAAACGAAATCTGGAATATTTTTCTCCATAACCCAAAATGTATTCAATCCGATCCGACAGGCTGACTTCCTCCTGCTCAATCCGGCCATAGCGGCTTCGAATCGGGTCTATTTTATCCTCCTGCCGCTTCAGCACATCCAAAAAAATCTCATGCAGCTTCTGAAAATCCATATCCCCCACCAGCGCATCCAAATCTACCGGAGGCTCCTCATAAACCATGTCCTTCGGCAGGGTAGTCCCCTTAAATATGGCCTTTGATGCGTCAAGCTGACGGTCCTTTAATTCCATCGCCATATATTTATACATTTTATGCTCTAAAAGACACTCTACCAGTTCTTCTCTCGGGTCCTCCGAAACATTTTCATCCTTCGGCTCCGCCGGGAGCAGCATTTTAGACTTAATCCGCAGCAGCGTCGCCGCCATAACAAGAAATTCGCTCATCACTTCCATATCCTGGGCCTGCATCTGCCGGATATATTCCAGATACTGATCCGTTATCAGTGAAATCGGAATATCGTATATATCAATCTTATTTATATCTATCAGATGCAGCAGCAGGTCCAGCGGACCCTCGAACACCTGAAGTTTCACCGCAAGTGCCATAATACCTCCTAAACAAAGTCTAAAAATTGTTCAATGCCGCCTTTGCCCTGTGCGGCCAGCATAGAAATGCCTCCGAGCACGATGCAGATAAAAAGAAGGCATTTAATCAGCGTATCATTTTTCATCAGCGGAATAAGCTGCTTCGGCGATATGGCAACGATAATAAGAAATATATCCGAAGAAATCATCGGAAACAGATTGACGATAAAAAGGACAAACACCGCATAAATAAAATACCAGCCGGCCTGAATAAAAAAGAGCATCAGATGATCCGTCGGATTCACCCCCAAAATCATCGGAAGGCGCGGAAGAATCAGATAGTAAAAAGCATACCCTGCCATCAGCATAACCCCCAGTGACAAAAAGCCCGTCAGCCCGATCGCCACATTCGTATCCTTCTCCTTCAGCCGATAAGGATAAGGGCGGCTGCAGCCGGCGTGACATGTCAAAAAAAGAATCAGTCCCACCGGGTCAATATAACGATACAGCTTAAAAATCCGATATTTATCTTTTTCTTCACAATGGCGCCCAGTCAGCACATAAATAATTGATTTTGGCAATTCATGTAAAATCATCGCCAGAGCCGAGGCCGCCAAAACCGCTGTAATTTCAATAATATATTCCATAGAATCCATTTCCTTATTTTTTAAACTCATTTCATTGTACCCATTTTCTATTTATAATGCAAGCTTTTATTTTGACAATCAAAAAGCGTTGTATTATAATAAAAAACCAAAGACATTCTCATTGTAGAACCAGAGTAAAAGGAGACCTTAAAATGAGCTTTAAATTCAAGAAAAAATTACCTGTTCCAAAGGAAATCAAAGAACTTTACCCGGTAAGCCCTGCCCTTGCCGAAAAAAAGAAGCTGCTGGATACAGAGATTATTGACGTTATCACCGGCAAATCCGACAAATTTCTGGCTATTATCGGGCCATGCTCCGCAGATAATGAAGAATCTGTCTGCGAATATATTGAACGATTAGTAAAAGTTCAGGAAAAAATCAAAGATAAAGTAATCATTATTCCGCGTATTTATACAAACAAGCCGAGAACTACCGGTGAAGGCTATAAAGGAATGCTCCATCAGCCGGACCCGGAAAAAGCCCCGGATTTGCTTCAGGGGATTATCGCAATCCGTAAATTACATATGCATGCGCTGGAAACCTACGGCATGCCGATTGCGGATGAAATGCTCTATCCGGAAAACTACTGGTATCTGGCAGATATTCTGTCCTATGTCGCCATCGGGGCCCGGTCCGTTGAGGACCAGCAGCACCGGCTTGTCACCAGCGGTTTCGATGTGCCGGCCGGCATGAAAAATCCTACCAGCGGCGATTTTTCTGTTATGTTGAATTCCGTTGTGGCTGCCCAGGGCGCCCACAACTTTATCTATCGCGGCTGGGATGTGAATACGGAGGGCAATCCTTATGCCCACACGATTCTGCGCGGCTCAACCAATAAATATGGCCGTTCCCGCCCGAACTATCACTATGAGGATTTAATCAAACTTCATGATATGTACGGGGAAAGGAACCTGAAATTCCCGGCAACGATTGTGGACGCCAACCATGCCAACTCGGATAAACAATTTAAAGAGCAGATTCGGATCGTGAAGGAAGTTCTTCACAGCCGTTCCCTCTCCACGGATATCCAGAAACTGGTAAAAGGCGTTATGATTGAAAGTTATCTGGTGGAAGGCAATCAGAAAATCGGCTGCCAGCCTCACGTATACGGCCAGTCTATCACCGATCCCTGCCTTGGATGGGAAGACTCTGAAAACCTGCTGTACGAAATTGCAGAAAGATGCTGATATAAATAAATCAGGCGAAATCAAACAGACATATATCTGTAAGATTTCGCCTTTTATCTTTTGTATTTTATGGAAATACTATTGAAAACACTTCTAAAAAACTAAGCCCTCGGATGCGCTTTTGAATAGACCTCTTTAATACGGCGGTTGTTCATCCGCGCATAAATCTGAGTCGTCGATATATCCGAATGTCCGAGCATCTCCTGAACAGAGCGCAGATCCGCACCGTTAGCCACCAGATGGGCCGCAAAGGAATGTCTCAGAGTATGGGGCGTAATATCTGTCTGAATACCCGCATTTTTGGCATATTTCTTCAATAATTTCCAGAAGCCCTGACGGCTCATCGGCGTTCCATTACAATTTGTAAACAAAACTTCCTCCGCCTCATTATCGACCATCGCCGGCCGCGCTTCCCGCACATACACCTTTAAAATATTTTTAGCCATACTGCCAAAAGGAATAATCCGCTCCCTGTTCAAATCCTGACAATGAATATAGGATGCGCCGAGATTGACATCCGAAAGTTTTAATGAAATCAACTCGCTGACACGAATCCCCGTTGCATAGAGCAGCTCCAGCATCGCCCGGTCCCGGATACCTTTATTCGTCTTCATGGACGGCTGGCTTAAAAGAAGGTCCACTTCCTTCGGCGTCAATATCTCCGGCATCTTCTTCTCAATCTTCGGCGCCTTCAACTGGATTGTAGGGTCTGTCCCAATATAGCCCGCTCGATAAAGATATCCAAAAAAAGCCTTCAATGTGGCGACATTTCTGGATATAGTTGATGTGGCGAATTTTTCCTTCTCCATATGAAGCATATACGAATTCAGATTTGTCGGATTAACCCTTTGTACATCTGTAACCCCCTGAGTCTCCATAAATTTATTAAATTTTATCAAATCCCGTCGATAAGAAACGACCGTATTCATCGAAGACTTTTTAACATCCGTCAAATAGGTCACAAATTCATCTATCATTTCGTACATACCGCCACCCTCATTTGTATTATAACTATCCTAATTATAATCATAATTGTTCAGAAAATCAAATAGATTTTTTTACGAAAATATTACGTAAATTCTTATTTTTGTAACAAAATACAAGATACGGTTTGTTTACATAGTATCTGTCCCATATCTTGATTTTTGTCAGAAAAAATTTTTTAAAATAATTTTTAAAATAACAGGGTTGACATAGCTTTCCAGGGCACATCCTCCCATAATAATAACAAAAATCACCACTGAACGTCGAAAACTGGGCGAAAAAGCCCTGTCCATCTGGGATGATATTTCTCTCAGAATGATGATGAGCAGTGGAATATAAATCAAATATTGTGGACATAAGTAAGCCAGCATACATAAAATTCCGCGCAGCCCGTAGCGGAAGCTGAGCAAGGACAATGTATACCCGAAGGAAAGACTCATCAGAAAAATTGTTGGATAAAAAATATAGTAATTGCCGGTCAGCCGGATGCAGGCCATCAAAATCAGCACAATCCCGAGGCGGTAAAAACATATTCTCAAAAACAAACCGACAGAAGGCTCCATCTGCCCCTGAAGCAGACGATGGTACTGCTCCACCTGCTCTGTCAGAGTTGCCCCCCAGAACCCCATCGTCACATTTAAAAGCAGCGTTCCCAACACAACGCCCGACAAAATGAGCAGAGCCCACAGCTTTGTTCTATATCTGTCCCTGAAAATAAAATCATCCCCCGACCTGTTCAATCCCTGAAATCATTATATGAACCGGCCGGAGGACATATGCCTCGAAGATTTATTTACAATATTTTTGATAATAGGTCATCAGGCCGCAGACGGTTTTGCTGTCCTGAATTTTCCCGTCATAAATCATTTGAATTAATTCTTCCACCGGATAGGCGCACACATCCAGAAATTCATCCTCATCCAGATGCTGCTTTGTCGGTTTCAAATCGGAAGCCACATAGATGGAAATCTTTTCATCACAAAAGGCCACCGTCGTAAAGATATCTATCAAATGCTCCATTTTCCCGGCCAGATGCCCGGTTTCCTCTTCCAGTTCCCGACGGGCGCACACTTCCGGCGGTTCCTCTCTGAAATTCAGTCCCCCGGCAGGCAGCTCCAATGTCATCCGCTCCAGAGGATTCCGGTATTGGCGAACCATAAAAAGCCTGCCGTCATCCCGCACGGCAACCACGGCCGCCGCACCCTTATGGGAAATCAAATCCCAGTCTACCTCATGTCCGTTTGGCATCCGCATCGTATCTTTATAAAAATCCACAACAACTCCGTGGTACATCAGTTCTCTTCGAATCCGTTTACACTCTTCCATGAAATCTCCGCCTTTCTGCAGTTTCTCTATTATTAATCTATATCTACATCCGATTGCATTTATCAAAAACTGCCGATGCCGCCTCAATCACTGCGCTCCGCATTCCCTTAGCCTCAAGCACTGCAACTCCCTCAATCGTCGTTCCGCCCGGCGAGCATACGTTATCTTTTAATCTGCCCGGATGTTCCCCCGTCTCAAGCACCATTTTAGCGGAACCCAAAACTGCCTGGGCCGCAAAGGTATAGGCCTGATTTCTCGGCATTCCATATTTTACCGCACTGTCCGCCAGCGCCTCGATAAACATATAAACAAAGGCCGGAGAGCTTCCGCTGGCCACCGTCACCGCATTGATGAGATGTTCAGGGACAATTTCCATTTTCCCAAAGGAGGAAAAGAAGGTTTGAACCATCTGCTTTTCTTCATCACTATAAATATCCCCGGAAAAGCAAACGCCGCTCATGCCTTCGCCCACCATCGCCGGCGTATTCGGCATAGCCCGAACAACCCGTACTTCGCCGCCCAGTCCCTCTTTGACCTGGGCAATCGAATAACTCGGAGCAATTGAGATTACTATCTGGTCCCTGCGGATTTTTCCCGAAAGGGTCTTCAAAATCTCAGGATACACCTGGGGCTTGATGGCCAACACCAGATATTTCACATCCGCCGCGCAGGCCGCCGCATCCATCACATAGCCAACTCCTGTTTTTTCGCTGACTGCCCGGCACTCCTCTTCCAAAAGCGCGGTAAATACAAGTTCTTCCGCTTTAAACACATTCAGACAGCCCTTCAGCATGGCCTGCCCCATATTTCCCATTCCTATAAATCCTAATGTCTTCATGCCTGTCCTCCTCATCCGGCATGCCCCGCAAAATCCGGCGGAGCATATAACATAAAAGGACACTTGAAATCTTCAAATGCCCTTTTGCCTTGTCCATACAATTTATTCATCCCAGTTATGATATACATTCTGCACATCATCATCGTCATCCAGCAAATCCAGAATACGATTCATCTTTTTGATGTCTTCCTCGCTGGACAGTGTTCCCCATGTCTGCGGAATCATCGTCACCTCGGCGGAAGCCATCGGAATACCCTCTTTTTCAAGGTTTTCGCGCACAGCGCTGAAATCTTCCGGCGCCGTTGTAATCTCAAAGCTGTCCTCTTCATCGGCAAAGTCTTCTGCCCCGGCATCGAGAGCAACCATCATCAAATCGTCGGCATCCATATCACATTCTTCTTTATCAACAATAATTAAACCTTTTTTATCAAACATAAAGGAAACACAGCCCATCGTGCCGACAGAACCGCCGCCCTTCGTGAAAGCGTTGCGGACATTGGAAGCCGTACGATTGCGGTTATCTGTCAATGTCTCGACAATAATCGCAATACCGCCCGGGCCATATCCTTCATATGTAACGTTTTCATAGTTGACTGAACCGTCATCTCCGGCTGCACGTTTGATTCCCCGCTCAATAGTATCATTCGGCATGTTATTGGCTTTTGCCTTGGCAATAACATCGCGGAGACGGCTGTTGTTTGAAGGGTCTGCGCCGCCCTCTTTAACGGCTACGGCAATTTCACGCCCGATAATCGTAAAAATTTTACCTTTTGCGGCATCGTTTTTTTCTTTTTTATGTTTTATGTTGGCGAACTTTGAATGTCCTGACATAATAACACTCCTTATCTTTGATTAATTCATTACTAACTTAAATATTCTATCATCCATTTAAGATTCTTGCAAGGTCTTGTTTGGAAGCCGGGTGACTTTTACCATCTGTATGGTGTTGTCCGCCACCGCAATCACCTGAAAATGATATCCCCTGTAGGTCACGCTGGCCTTTTCATCCTCCGAAGGAATGTGCTCCAGCCGCGATATGAGAAAGCCATTCAGCGTGTCGAAATCGTCGTCAAACTCGATATTAAGGACATCTTCCAGCTCCGACAATTCGGTCAGACCTTTGATTAAATATGTATGCTCATCAATTTCCTGAATAAAATGTTCATCCACATCGTACTCATCGAGAATATTTCCGACAATCTCTTCCAGAATATCCTCCATGGAAATAACGCCCGCCGTCTGGCCGTATTCATCAATGACAACAGCCAGATGCACTGATTTATTTTTCATTTCACGAAAGAGATGGCTGATATTCTGCGTCTCCGGAACATAATAGGGCTGACGCATAACCTCCCGAATCGGCTTTCCTTCCGGACAGGCCAACAGGGATTTTAAAACATCTTTGATATGTAAAATACCTACAATATTGTCCACATCATTTTCATAGATTGGATATCTCGAATACCTGTCGTCCGCCATCTGCACGGCAATATCCCGCAGCGGCATTTCAACGTCAAATCCCGAAATATTTCTCCGGTGTGTCATGACTTCCGAGGCTACCTTATCATCAAGTTCCATGATATTGCTGATCATTTTGGCCTCCTGGGCATCTATCGCCCCCTGCTCATGCCCCTCGCTGACCATCTGTATGATCTCCTCTTCCATCTTTTCTTCCTGTTTTTCTTCATCAGCTTCATTTCTGAACCATCTACCAAAAGTTTTTCTCCAGGGATTTCCTTCATCCATACCTTTCTCTTCTCCTTTTCTGTATACTGTCCTATAGTTCCAGGCTTATACTCAGCGCCTTATCCACTTTTTTTAAGATTTCCACATCCAGATGACAGACTTTCTCTTTCAGACGCTTCTTATCAATGGTCCGCACCTGCTCGAGCAGGACAACCGAATCTTTCACCAACTGGTATCTGGACGCATCCAGCTCCACATGAGTCGGGAGCTTTGCTTTATTCATCCGTGAGGTAATCGCCGCACAGATCACCGTCGGACTGTGCTTATTCCCGGTATCATTCTGAATGATCAGAACCGGCCTTACGCCGCCCTGCTCCGAACCGACAACCGGTCTTAAATCGGCATAAAATATATCTCCCCGCTTAATAACCACACAATTCACACTCCTGATAAATCTCTAAGATGAATTATTCCCATTTATCTTAAGTATATTCATCAGGGGTTCCAGGTTTCTGCCGGACAGGCCGTCTATCGCAGATAATTCAGGATGCCCACAGGCTCTCCATGTTTCACATAAACTCTTGGCACCCGCCTGGACACATCGCAGACAAACTCATAATTAAAAGAGCCGGCCATCTCGGAAATTTCCTCAACAGAAATTTTCTCCGCGCCATCTTCCCCCACCAGCGTCACCAGGTCTCCCGCAGACACCTCCGGGATATCTGTCACATCCACCATAAACTGGTCCATACATATCCGGCCGATAATCGGCGCCCTGCAGCCCCGGATCAGCACAGAAGCCCGATTGGAAAGCGCCCTCGGATAGCCGTCGGCATACCCCACAGGAACTGTGGCAATCCGTGTCGGATGCTCTGTTGTATAAGTGGCCCCGTAGCCTACGGTAACGCCCGCCTCCACTTCCTTAATATGGACCACATGGCTGTACAGCGACATCACCGGTTTTAAAGGCAGTCTTTCCTCCGCCATCTCATGGGATGGATAGAGGCCATAAAGAATGATTCCCGCCCGTACCATATTCATATGCTCCGAAGGCAGTTCCATAATGGACGCGCTGTTGGAACAGTGAAAAATCTCCACAGGAATTCCCCGCTTCCGAACAGCGTCCATCATCCCATGAAACTTTTCAATCTGATGTCCCACATGGGTTTTATCCCGCATATCCGCACAGGCAAAATGGGTAAACATCCCCTGAATCCGAAGATGTTTCAGCCCATGAATTCTCTCTATTTCAGCCAGGCTTTCTTCATCGGGCAGAAAACCGATCCGGCTCATGCCCGTATCAATTTTTATATGTATATCGGCTGTCTTTCCGGCAGCCTCCGCTGCCGCGTCGAATGCCTTTGCCATATCAAAGCTGTATATTGTCGGCGTTATATCCCAGGCCGCCATTTCCGGATACTGATCCTCGCAGCTGTATCCGAGAACCAGAATCGGTTTTCCGATACCGTCCCGGCGCAGTTCGATCCCCTCATCCGCCGTCGCAACGGCAAACCAGTCAAAGCCCATCTGTTCCAGCTCATGGGCAAAAACCTTCGAGCCGTGCCCATAGGCGTCCGCTTTAATCACGCCCATCAGCATGGCCTTCTCCGCTTTACACCTTTTTATTCCCTCTACGTTATATTTTAAAGCATCCAAATCGATTTTTGCATAAACCCGATAGATACTGCCTTTTTCACTCTTGTTCAATTCAATCTCACCCTCGGTTTCTCAATCCGGCCTTTTCAATATTTCCCAAAGGCCTTCGATAATTTCCACACTGGTCATTCCCCGCATCCCAAACCGGGCTGCCGCCGCGTCTCCTGCGCTTCCATGGAGGAATACGCCCATATAGGCCGCATCAAAAAGGTTTGCGCCTGCCCCGGCCAGCGCGCCGATAATTCCCGCAAGGACATCGCCCGAACCGCCGGTAGCCATCCCGTGATTTCCTGTCTGATTAAAATACAGCCCTTTTCCATCCGAGACAACCGTGGAGCTATCCTTCAGCACACAAATAACCCGATGTTTTTCCGCAAAATCCAAAGCTGCCTTTGCCCTGTCGGCTTTCAGCTCCCCAATCGAATTCCCCGTCAGCCGGGACATTTCACCCATATGGGGCGTTAAAACAGCCCGTTCGGCCAGCATCGGATACCACTCCTCATGCTGCGCCAGAAGATTTAAACCGTCCGCATCCATAATCACCGGGCACCGGCTTTCTGCTAAGGCTTTCTGAATACGCTCTGCCACCACAGCCTCCGTTCCCACCCCCGGGCCGATAACCATCACATCCGCCCAGGACAGGGTATCCGCCCATTGGGTTTCATCCATTTCCTCCCAAACCGATATCATCGCCTGGGGAAGCTGGCTTTGAAGAATAATGCGGTTGGCCTCCGGCGTCAGAATACGCACCAGCCCCGCGCCTGCGCTGTAAGCCGCCCGCCCCGAAAAGTAGGCAGCGCCGCTCATATTCTTACTTCCGGCGATTACTAATATTTTACCATAAGTTCCTTTATTCGAATCATTTTTTCTTTCCGGCAGTTGTTCAAAATCCTGTACATCACAGGTAAATCCAGCCGCCGGATTGGCCGTCAGCGACTTTTCCGGAAAACCGATATCCTCCACATAACATTTTCCGGCAATCTCCCGGCCCGGATACAAAATCATCCCACGCTTCATATAGCCGAAAGTTACCGTATAATCTGCCCGCAAAGCACAGCCCAGAGCCTGTCCCGTATCCGAGGACAATCCCGAAGGGACATCCACGGCCCAGACGCTTCGCTCCTGCTTCCTCTCCCGCCATTCGTTGACTTTCTCAATCAATGTCTGAAAGGGCTCCCGGACATTTTTTGACAGTCCAATCCCAAAAAGACCATCAACAACAACACGGACATGGGTGAGGTCTAATTCATTATATTCAGGTACCCCCACATTTCTTGCTATCTGAATTTGTTTTTTTGTCTCTTCTGTCCATTTTTCCGGATTTCCGGCCATATAGACAGCCGCCGAATAGCCCTGTCCGAAAAGAATACGGGCTACGGCCACCGCGTCGCCGCCATTATTTCCTGCGCCGCACAGACATAAAATCCTATCCGATTTATGAATTTTTTCTTTCATTCGGCAAACCATGGACAGCGCCGCCCGTTCCATAAGGACCAGGGACGGAATACCCAGTTCTTGAATAGTATAGGTATCAATCGCCTTCATCTCTGCGCCGGTCACTACTGTTTTCATTCTTCCACTCCTTCGCCAATCACATAAGCCTCTGCCAGTGTTTTTGTGTTGCTGATGGACACATGCCATCGGGCGATGCCCAAGGCCGCCGCCTTTGCTCCGGCCCGCCCATAAAGACGAACAAAGGGCTTTCCCAGGTCATCCCGGAGCACTTCAATCTCATTCAGGGACATCCCCCGAAATCCTGTGCCCATGGCCTTTGAGACCGCCTCTTTCACCGCAAAGTTTCCTGCCGCCCGCTCTGCCCGGCCGCCGATACATTCTATCTCAGCGGAAGTAAAAGAACGCAACAAAAAAGCCTCTTTCGCACAGGCTTTTTTGATGCGTTCTATTTCTATTAAATCGATTCCGATTCCTATAATCATAGTACCAACTCAATCCCGGCCGTTCTCTCCACCCTGGGTATGCATGGCCCTGTATTCATAGGAAAGTGTCATCAGACTCTCATTCAAATGAACATTTTTCACACAGACATCTTCGGAAACACTCAAATCTGTCGGTGCAAAATTCCAGATGGCTTTTATACCGATTTTTTCCAGATGGTGCCCAATCTCCACGGCCTGCCGCTTCGGCACTGTCAGTGTAACCACATCCACCTGGTGGGTTTCAACAAACTCATCCAGCATATCCATCATATAAATCTCGATACCCCGCACGGAAACGCCTTTTAAACGCGGATTCGTATCAAAAATGCCAATCAGATGGAAACCTACTTTTTCAAAATTATAATTTGCCAGCGCCTGCCCCAGATTACCTGCACCAATAATAATCATATTATGCTGGACATCCAGTCCCAGAATCTTTCCAATCTCATTATGGAGATATTCGACATTATACCCATAACCCTGCTGTCCAAAACCTCCAAAATTATTCAAATCCTGCCGGATCTGGGAAGCTGTCACCCGCATCCGGTTGCTCAGTTCCTTTGAAGAAATACGCACGACATCATTTTGGAGCAGTTCTCCCAGATATCGATAGTATCGTGGCAAGCGGCGTATCACCGCAGCCGAAATTTCCCTTTGTTTCATAATTCAACACCCTATCTCATAACTTTATAACGCTAATTGTTAAATAATAATCATAATAGACTTTTAGTTTATTATAACGAATCGTCTTTAAATTGTCAAACTCTCTTTGTTAAATTTTATGCAGTTTACACAATTTTTCTTCTGTGCTAAAATAGATGGCGGATACGAAAGCTTTAAAGGAATGGGGCGGTACATTCACTGCTGTTATTCCACGGAAAGGAATGTAAATTTATATGATACTTGCATGTCACCACATTTCCAAAGCCTTTGGAACTGACGTGATACTTAATGATATATCTTTTCATATTGAAGATTACGAGAAAGCTGCTATTGTCGGCATCAACGGCGCAGGAAAATCCACACTTCTTAAAATCATCATGGAGGAACTGGCGCCCGATGAGGGGACGGTAACCCTGTCCAGGGGGAAAACCATCGGCTATCTTGCCCAACATCATTCCAGAGATTCCCACCGCACAATTTATGAAGAACTGCTGGATGTAAAAAAAGACCTCATCGCCCTGGAACAGCGAATGGCCGAGGCGGAACTGGCCATGAAGGATGCACAGGGGGAAGAACTGGAAAGTCTTTTAAAAACCTATGCCCGGCTGCGTCAGTCTTTTGAGGACCAAAACGGCTATGCCTATCGAAGCGAGGTTGTCGGCGTACTAAAGGGGCTTGGATTTGAAGAAGAGGAATTTAATAAGGAAGTGCATCTTCTCTCCGGCGGACAGAAAACCCGGGTGGCCCTCGGCCGTCTTCTTCTGGCAAAACCGGATATACTTCTCCTTGATGAGCCGACCAATCATCTGGATATGAATTCGACGGCCTGGCTGGAAACCTTTCTTATGAATTATAAAGGTTCAGTTATCATCGTGGCCCATGACCGTTATTTCCTTGACAAAGTTGTGACGAAAATTATCGAAATTGACCACCATGAAGGACACGTTTTTAAGGGAAATTACACGGATTACGCCGCAAAAAAAGCGCAAATCCGCGATATCCAGCGCAAAGCCTGGCTGAACCAGCAGGCAGAAATCGCCCATCAGGAAGCGGTTATTCAAAAACTCCGTTCCTTCAACCGGGAGAAATCCATCAAGCGAGCGGAAAGCCGTGAAAAAATGCTGGATAAGATGGAAGTTATCGAGAAACCTTTTGAAGAAGAAGCCGGCATGCGTATTTTGCTGAAACCGGATACTGTCAGCGGGAATGACGTCCTCTTTATTGAGCATATGACGAAAAGCTTTGACGGCACTTATTTATTCCAGGATATTTCCATGGATATCCGCCGGGGTGAGCGGGTCGCTCTTATCGGCGATAACGGCGCCGGGAAGACAACCATATTAAAAATCATTAATGGCCTTCTTCCTGCCGACACATGTGAACTTCGGTTGGGAGCAAAGGTACATATCGGCTATTACGACCAGGAACATCAAGTGCTTCACGATGAAAAAACAATTTTTGAAGAAATATCCGATGACTATCCGACATTAAATAACACAAGAATCCGAAATGTCCTCGCTGCTTTTCTCTTCACGGGAGATGATGTTTTTAAACCTATCAAAACATTAAGCGGCGGTGAACGGGGCCGCGTGTCTATGGCAAAACTTATGCTCTCCCACGCCAATTTCCTTATTCTGGATGAGCCGACGAACCATCTGGACATCCAGTCCCGGGAGATTCTCGAGGAAGCGCTTCAAAATTATACTGGAACTGTCCTCTATGTCTCCCATGACCGTTATTTTATCAATCAGACAGCCACACGGATTCTGGATCTGACCGGCGGCGGACTTAACAGTTATTCGGGGAACTATGATGCCTATCTTGAAAAGAAGGAACATCCTTCCATCGATTCTTCCGGCGGATTTAAAAACGTTTCATCCCCGGTTTCCGGCAGCGCCCCTTCTTCAGTCAGCCCTGAGACCCAGGCCGGCGATACTCCGGCAAAACCGGCCGGAAAAGATGATTACCTGCGCCAGAAGGAAGAACAAGCGAAGGAACGCAAACGCCAGAATCAGATTAAACGCGTTGAAAACCGTATCAGCGAAATTGAAAACCGCATCAGCGCCTTGGATGAACTGCTCACCCAGGATGATGTCGCCACCGATGTCAAACGCCTGATGGAAATCAATGAAGAACATGAACTGCTGGATGAAGAATTGCTCGAACTCATGGAAGAATGGGAAACATTAATCGACGGATAAATGTTCGCCGCCGGGCGCAACATTTAAAAAGGCCGGAACCTTTCTGCAGATTCCGGCCTTCTATATTATTCTTCTATATTATTCTGCTATCCTATTCCGCTGCATCGGCTACAGCTTGATTACTCCACTGCGTGGATTGCATCATTTAATTTCCAGTTCTCCACCGCATTATCGATATGCTGTTTTGCCAAATCAGCCGCCGCATCGGCCTGACCTTTTTTTATAGCATCCAGAATCGCCCCATGTTCCTCAAAAGAACTCTTCGCCCGCTTTTCATCCTGGAGCGCAGACTTTCGCACCTGCTGGACATATTCATGAAATGTTCGCAGCATATGTTCCAGAAGGTAGCTGCCCGAAGCAGCATACATTAAATCATGAAACTCATTATCGCACTTATAGACCTGTTCCCACAGTTCTTTTTTTCGATAATATTCGGACATATAAAGCACTTCTTCCATGGCTTCAATCTGCTCATCCGTAATGTTTTCAACAGCCCACCGGGCCGCCAGGCCCTCCAGCAGCGAGCGAATCGCGTAAACATCCTTCACATCTTTGCCATGAATATTGTGGACATAAGCGCCTCTGTTCGGAATGGTGTCCACAAGGCCCTCCAGCGCCAATTGGCGAATGGCTTCCCGCACCGGCGTCCGGCTCACGCCATAGACTTTCGCCAACGCATTCTCTCTCAGTTCCTCCTGATCTCTGAATGTTCCCGAAAGGATATCGGAACGGAGATTCTGATAAACTTTTTCCGTCAGCGAATATTCATTTTTTAACATAATGCGGCCTCCTAAGCCCCGATGGTATAATTGCAGGCTTTACATCCTTCATCAATCACTTTTAAAAGTTCCTCATCCGTCAGCGACGTTACACGGCCGCTCTCATACTCCTTATCCACCCATTCTTTGACATAAGAAATCAACGGGTCGGATTTCGTCACACATTTATCGCCCTTTAAGCGGAAATATGTATTAATCCAGTGAGCAATACCGGCCAGCCCGGAAGTATTTGAAACAGCCACCATTACCGGCCGGTTCAAAAATTTCTCCGTATCAAAAATATTATAGATTTCCTCATTTTTAAGAAGGCCGTCCGCATGAATTCCTGCCCGCGTCACATTAAAATTCTTGCCGACAAACGGTGTTCTGGACGGAAGTTTATAGCCGATTTCTTTTTCATAATACTCTGCCATCTCCGTGATCACCGTTGTATCCATACCGTCCAGCGTTCCCCGGAGCTGTGCATACTCAAAAACCATGGCCTCCAGCGGCGTATTTCCTGTCCGCTCGCCAATGCCGAAGAGAGAACAGTTGACTGCGCTGGCGCCATAGAGCCAGGCTGTGGAAGAATTGACAACCGCCTTATAAAAATCATTGTGGCCATGCCATTCAATCATATTGGAAGGCACGCCGGCATGAACATTTAAGCCGTAAATAATTCCCGGAACTGACCTTGGAATAGCCGCACCGGTAAAGTTGACGCCATAGCCCATCGTATCGCAGGCCCGAATCTTAATCGGTATGCCATAGCTCTCACCCAATCTCTGAAGCTCCAGACAAAACGGAATAACAAAACCGTAAATATCGGAACGGGTAATATCCTCCAGATGGCATCTCGGCCGCACACCCGTTTCCAGGCACTCCCGGACAACACTCAGATAATGCTCCATCGCCTGCTTGCGGGTCATCTTCATTTTATAAAAAATATGATAATCGGAACAGCTGACCAGAATTCCCGTCTCCTTAATCCCCATCTCCCGTACAAGCTCAAAATCCTTTTTATTCGCCCGAATCCAGGAAGTGATTTCCGGGAACTCATAGCCCCGCTCCATACATTTATAAACCGCATTTCGGTCTTTTTCACTGTAAAGGAAAAATTCACTCTGGCGGATAATTCCCTTCGGGCCGCTCAAACGGTGCATATAATCAAATAATGTTACAATCTGTTCGGTGGAATAAGGGGCCCGGGACTGCTGTCCATCACGAAAGGTTGTATCCGTTATCCAGATTTCCTCCGGCATGTTCGGGGGCACAACCCGGTGATTAAACACAATCTTCGGCACTTCTTCATATGGGAAAAGATTTCTGAAAACATTCGGCTCTTTAACATCCTGAAGGGCATAAAAATGCTCTTCCAAAGTCAGCAGATTGTCATGGGGATTCATGACCACATTGCGATTATCCATAATTCACACTCCTGTTCCTGTCTCACTTAATTGCTTTAATAAACTAATTTGTGAATGTCTATGTATAATTGTATACAATTATACAGTTTCTGTCAATATAAAAATCCCCCTCTGCCCTATCATCATCGATAGCTGTAAAGGGGGATTTTATTTTTGATAATTTAATTTACATCATCGCTTCCAGGTTTTCACGAATCGCTTTAATAAAGTCTTCGCTGCTGAGAGCTGTAACTTCATCAAGGGTTGTCAAAAGCACTAAATCTTTTGTCATCTTTCCGGATTCAATTGTCTGAATCGTTGCTTTTTCCAGTTTGTCCGCAAACTCCATAAGGGCCTTATTTCCATCCAGCTCGCCGCGTTTGCGAAGGGCCCCGGTCCAGGCAAAAATAGTTGCCACCGAGTTGGTGGATGTCTCTTCGCCGGCCAGATATTTGTAATAATGTCTCTGCACGGTGCCATGGGCCGCTTCGTACTCATAATAACCTTCCGGAGATACAAGCACGGATGTCATCATAGCCAGTGAACCGAAGGCTGAGGATACCATATCGCTCATCACATCACCGTCATAATTCTTGCAGGCCCAGATGAAACCGCCTTCCGACTTCATAACACGGGCTACCGCATCATCAATCAATGTGTAGAAGTATTCCAGGCCGGCAGCCTCAAAGGCTTCCGCATAATCCGCATCATAAATTTCCTGGAAAATATCTTTAAATGTATGATCGTATTTTTTAGAAATTGTATCTTTTGTTGCGAACCACAAATCCTGTTTTGTATCCAGCGCATATTTAAAGCAGCTATGGGCAAAGCTTCGAATGGACGCTTCCGTATTATGTACGCCCTGGGCAATACCCGGTCCATCAAACTCATGTACCAGCTCCCGCATTTCTGTTCCGTCAGCCGCTGTGTATACCAGTTCCACTTTGCCTGCTCCCGGAACCTTCATCTCTGTCGCTTTATAAATATCGCCGTAGGCATGTCTCGCCAGCGTAATCGGCTTTGTCCATGTCTTTACATTCGGCTCAATACCCTTTACAATAATCGGCGCGCGGAAAACCGTACCGTCCAAAATCGCGCGAATCGTTCCATTCGGGCTCTTCCACATTTCTTTCAGATTATATTCATCCATGCGGGCAGCATTCGGAGTAATCGTCGCACATTTTACGGCAACGCCATACTTTTTCGTAGCCTCTGCGGAGTCCACAGTCACCTGGTCATCCGTTGCATTACGGTATTCCAGCCCCAAATCATAATACTCTGTATTTAATTCTACAAATGGCGCCAGTAATTCATCTTTAATCATTTTCCAGAGAATACGGGTCATCTCGTCGCCATCCATCTCAACCAATGGTGTCGTCATTTTAATTTTGTCCATAGGTGCTTCCTCCTGACTTGAATTCTAACCCCAATCATATAATAACTTGATAAATTATGCAAGAATATTTTTTAAGACATTCAATTTTTATACTAAATGACATATATTATATAAAAAAACAGGCGATTCTATGTATCTATCACGTAAAATTATTCACGCTGACAGTCCGCGGCTTCGGTCCTATACCGGAAAGTCCATAGGTGTCGCCGTCCTGGATACCGGCATTTATCCTCATGAAGATTTCATTTTCCCTTCAAATAGAATTGTTGCCTTTAAAGATTTTATTCACCACCGGCCGGAGCGCTATGATGACAACGGCCACGGAACCCATGTCTGCGGCATTATCGCAGGCAACGGAAAACACTCGGAAGGCAGATACCGGGGGATTGCTCCGGGAGCCCATCTGATTGTCGGAAAGGTTCTGGACTCCTCGGGAAACGGCTCTATTCCCCATATTCTCGATGCGATTCGCTGGGTCATTGACAACCGGCAGCTTTATAATATCCGTATTCTTAACATTTCCGTCGGCTCAGAGAGTACCGATGTGGACGAGGAAAAGTCCATCTTGGTCCAAAGCGTCAACGCGGCCTGGGATAATGGGATTACTGTTATTGTGGCCGCCGGAAATAACGGTCCAAAACGGATGTCAGTAACCTCCCCCGGAATCAGCCGGAAGGTCATTACCGTCGGCTCCTCCGATGATGATAAAGCCATCATGCTCGGCGGCAACAGGATTCATAACTATTCCGGACGGGGCCCCACAAAACGGATGATTCCAAAGCCGGACATCGTTGCTCCCGGTTCCGACATCATCTCCTGCTGTCCGCCCTATTACGGAAATTCTTCCGGCTATACCGCCCGTAGCGGCACCTCCATGGCGACCCCCATCGTCTCCGGTGCCGCTGCCCTTTTTTTAGGCAAATATCCGGAGATGACAAATGAACAGGTCAAATATTATCTGCAAAATACGGCCACGGATTTGCATCTTCCCCGCAATCAGCAGGGGTATGGGCTGCTGAATGTGGAGCGGTTGCTGACATCGCCGGAAAGATAAATTTTTGGAGCATCTTCCTCAAGGGATGATGCTCCTTTACACTTAATGAAACTCTGGTTTGCGTTTTTCCAAAAAAGCACTTACTGCTTCTGACGATTCCTCGGAAAGCATGCACACACTCTGCGCGATCGCCTCTGTACCGAGCACGGAATTAAAATCCATATCCATGCTGAGGCTCAGCATTTTCTTTGTATTTCGAATTGCCAGTGTCGGACCGTTATATAACATTTCAGCCAATTTCATTGTCATCGGTTCCAGCTGATCTGACGAATATATATGATTCGCCAACCCTATTTCACGGGCTTCTTCGGCGCTAATCATTTTCCCGGTGTACATCATCTCCCTGGCCTTGGTTATACCTATAATTCTCGGCAGAAAATAAACAGCTGCCAAATCAGGAATAAGCCCCATGTTTACAAAAGCAGAACCAAATTTTGCCTTATCCGAAGCAATAATCAAATCACACATAACCGCCAGACTCAACCCAGCTCCGACCGCCGGTCCATTCACCATGGCAATCGTCGGCTTTGGCATGCCCACCCATGTGCGTACAAAATTATGGATATGTTCTACATAATCAATACATGATGTTTGCGTAAATCCTTCAGAAAAACGATTGATATCTCCGCCTGCACAAAAGGCTTTTCCCTTTCCGGTCAAAATCACTGCACGTATATTCTCATCTTCAGAAGCGTCCTTAGCTGCAACAATCAGTTCATCAATCATTTCCTGGACAAGGCTGTTCATCACATCCGGTTTGTTCAAACTGATTTTTGCAATATTATTCTCTTTTTCATAACAAATCGCTCTATAATCCATACACTATCTTCCTTTATATAATTTTCCTCTATCCCAAAAGATGTCCAGATATAACGACGCGCTGAACCTGATTTGTTCCCTCAAAAATCTGGAAAATCTTCGCATCGCGGAAAATCTTTTCAACCGGATATTCTCTCATATAACCATAACCACCCAGAATCTGCACCGCATCCGTCACAACCTGATTCAACACATCCGTGCAGTAACATTTTGTAATTGCAGCTTCCCGGCTAAACGGCATTTTTTTGCTCATAAGCTCCACGGCATGACGATACATCTGGCGCGCCGTTTCAACTTTGATATCCATATCCGCCATCATAAACTGAAGAGCCTCAAATTTACAGATTGGTTTGCCAAAGGTTACCCGTTCTTTTGAATATTTAACCGCTTCATCCAAAGCTCTCTGCGCCATACCTACTGCAATCGCAGAGACAAACGGACGGGATAAATCCAGTGTTTTCATGGCAATTTTAAAGCCTTCGCCCTCATTTCCCAGACGGTTTTCCACCGGAATCCGTACATCTTCAAATACAACTTCCACCGTATTACTTGTGCGTATACCACATTTATCCTCTTCTTTTCCGATTGAAATGCCTTCCCGTTCGCGCTCGACAATAAACGCTGTAAGTCCGCGGGCTCCTTTTCCCGGATCGGTGGTCGCTACAACAATATATGCCGAAGCATATCCACCGTTTGTAATGAAACATTTTGTTCCATTAATGACATACTCATCCCCTTCCCGGACTGCTTTTGTCCGTGTGGATGCCACATCCGAACCGCCTCCCGGTTCGGTCAGTGCAAAGGCTGCATAGCCCTGTTCCAGTATCCGGCTGCAGAACATTTGTTTCTGCGCATCAGTACCGGCAATTAAAACGGGCTTTAAGGCCAGATTCGTTGTACACATGGTTAATGCACAGCCTGCGTCATAATATCCCATTTCTTCATACATAACACCGGCTGTCGCATAATCCAGGCCAAGCCCGCCAAATTGCTCAGGTATTTCAAAACTATTCAGACCCAATTCAAAGCCTTTCCTGTATATTTCATCAGGAAACTCTCCTTTTCGGTCCAATTCGTTCAGAAGGGGCTTTAACTCTTTTTCCATAAAATCTCTGATGGATCCGCAAATAATATTTTGTTCTTCTGTTAATAATCGACTCATACTTTCTCCTCCCTATTCGCCACAAAATCCACGGTTCAGACAAGATTATCCTCATGGTTTAAAATATATCCGCCGGCAATAATCCGCTGAAGATCGGATACACCTTCAATATGCGGCGCGATCAGGGAATCCCGAAGATATCTTTCAACTTTATATTCATCACAAACGCCATAGGCGCCCAACACATTCATGCATGCCAGATTGCACTCAACGGATAGATCGGAAACATAAGCTTTTGTCATTCCAACCCATGCTTTCATCCGATCCAAATTTGAACGATCGTTGCTCTGCTCAGCCAATGCCAATGTCAGCAGGCGGGCGCTCTCCACCATACCGGCAATTTTGGCAATTTTAATCTGTATCGCCTGAAACTTGGAAATCGGCTGATTCCGATGCATTTTTTCTTTCGCATATTTTACTGCCAATTCATAAGAAGCAGCCATTGTTCCGACAAAAGTCGCGCAAAGAGCCACTTTACTGTGAGCAACCGTTCCCAAAAGGACAGGAAAACCATTCCCCGCTTTGCCGAGAACGCAGGATTCATGCACTTTCACATTATCAAGAAAGACATCATAAATACCGCTGCCTTTCATTCCGACAGTCTCCCATGGCGTGGATGTACTATAACCTTCGCACATTTTCTCAAAAACAAATGCGGTCACATTATTTGTATCTGAATCACGGGCAAATAACAAAATTGGTCCTTCATAAGTTGCATTAGTAATAAACCGTTTTACACCGTTAAGGATAAAATATTCTCCTTCCCGTTTTGCCGTTGTTTCAATCTGTTTCGGATCCGAACCGGTACCCGGTTCGGTAAACGCAAGGGAGCCTCGGAATTCTCCGGCAATACCTGCCGGAAGATATTTCTCTTTCTGCTCCTCCGTTCCATAATTTTTAATCGCCTCCATAAAGGAAATGCATACAAGTGTTGATACGGCAACACTTGGAGACGCTTTCGCAATTTCTTCAATGGCGACCATCAATGCTACATTTCCCGCATCCAAGCCGCCATATTCCTCCGGAAACGGAATTCCCAAAATACCGCTGTCCCCAATTGTTTTAAAAAGTTCCAATGGTGTTGTATGCGTTTGATCGATCTCCTCAGATAAAGGAGCCACATATTTCTCTGCAAGCTGTTTTGCAAGCTGTCGTATTGTTTCTTGTGTTTCATTTAATCTGAATTCCATTACTTACTTCCCTTCATTATTTAAAATCAGGCAAAATCTTTTGCCTTTTTTATCTGTTCTGTCAAAATTGGAACAATTTCTTTAAGGTTGCCAACCAAACCATAATCCGCAACATTAAAGATTGGTGCATCCGGATCTTTATTAATGGCAACAATAACGTCTGAACTGCTCATACCTGCCAAATGCTGAATTGCACCGGATATCCCACAGGCAATATATAACTTTGGTCCCACCGTTTTGCCTGTCTGCCCGACCTGATGGGCATGAGGAATCCATCCCGCATCTACTGCTGCACGGGACGCGGCGACGGTTGCCCCCAAAACATCCGCCAGTTCTTTTAACGGTTCAAATCCTTCTGGCCCGCCAACGCCCCGGCCGCCGGCAACAATAATTTCCGCATTTTCCAAATCAATCATTTCTCCGGCGGTTTCACAAATAACCTCCAGTAATTCTGTGCGGATTTCCTCCTCTTTTATTGCAACATACTCTTTCGTCACTGCAACCTCACGTCCCGGAACCGGCTCGGCCTTTTTGAAAACACCCGGGCGAACTGTTCCAAGCTGTGGGCGATGATCCGGGCACATAATTGTTGCCATTAAATTGCCCCCAAAAGCCGGTCGTGTCCATGCCATATTGCCGCTTTCATCATCAATATCCAATGCCGTACAATCCGCTGTCAATCCTGTGTTCAAACGGCATGCAACCCTCGGTCCCAAATCCCGTCCATTGTTTGTTGCTCCAATCAACATTGTCGTTGGACAATATTTATTTACCAATGCACTGATAACTTTCGTATAACCATCAGTATTATAATGTGCCAATTCACTTTGATCTACGGCAATAATTTCATCTGCACCATATTCAGCCGCTGTCTTTACCGCAGAATCGATATGGTATCCAAGAACGACTGCAACTAAGGCTCCACCCTGTTTATCCGCCAGACGACGGCCCGGATTAAGCAGTTCTAATCCGACGCTTTTTGCCTGTCCATTGTCATCAGTCTCAATAAATACCCAAAGATTTTTAACTTCACCCATTTCTCTATCCTCCGTTCCTTTCATCAGATAATATTTTTATCACTCAACATCGCATACAACTTCTCAGCGCCCTGTCTGGCATCCTCACTTTGAATCATTATACCGGAGGTTTTTACTTCGGGAGTAAATGTTTTCTTAACCTTTGTCGGCGAACCTGAAAGACCGATTCTGGCACGATCAATTCCTGCTTCCAGGTCAGCAAATGCCAAAACATTAATTTTAGCACGATTTGAATTTAATTTTGCTTTAATGCTTGGAATTCTAGGGTCAAAACTTGGTTTTGTAACAGTGATCAGACATGGATATCTGACGCCAACCATTTCAAATCCCTCTTCAACCTCTTTTTTAACTACCAGACGTTCCTCCTCAGCAGTAGCTTCAACTGCATAAGTTACCTGCGGCAGTCCAAGATGTTCAGCGATTTCCGGTCCAACCTGAGCTGTATCGCCATCAATAGCCTGCTTTCCACAGAAAATAATATCAAACTTACCTTCAAGTTCCTCTAATTTCTTTATCGCACAGGAAATAATATAGCTTGTGGCAAGTGTATCACTTCCGCCAAACTCACGGCCGCTGATTAAATAAGCCTGATCGCCGCCAACGGCAAGACATTCCTTAAGCGCCGCTTCCGCCTGCTGAGGCCCCATAGATACCAGCGTGATTTTTGTATCCGGCTCTTTATCCTTAATCCGGGCAGCCAACTCAAGTGCATAGGCATCAAAAGGATTGACAATACTCGGAACTCCGGCACGAATTAATGTTTTTGTTACCGGATCAATTCTTATTTCTGTTGTATCAGGCACTTGTTTGATACAAACTAATATTTTTTTCATTCTCTTCTACCTCCATCAGATAATCTCAATTTTTCGAAGTTCAAATTCTCTTCCTGTCAGCAGGTCAAACTCGTCTGAACCACAGCATGGACAATATTTTTGGGGATGGGATGTTAATTGAACAGAAAAATTCTCCTTACATTTTCTGCATTGACAAATGATCGGAACCTGTTCAATTACAACCTCAGTGCCTTCCGCAATCGTTCCGCGGCTTGCAAAAGCAAAATATTTCTCTATCCATTCCGGTATGAGATCGTGCATTTTGCCGATGACAAGCTCCACAGATATAACTTTTTTTGCTTTCTCCTCTTCCGCATGTTTCAGGACTATGTCAAGCACTTGCGTCACAACAGGTAATTCATGCATAAATTCCCCACCAATCTAAAAATTCTGTGATGTTATCTGGCTGCCATACGCAATGCTCCGTCAATCCGAATATTAGTTCCATTGACAATTGGGCACGAAATGATATAATCCACAGTCTGAGCAAATTCCTCTGGTTTTCCCATACGTGATGGGAAAGGAATGGATTTTTCCAGACTCGCTTTCACATCTTCCGGAAGCGCAAGAAGCTGTGGTGTTCCCATAATACCAGGTGAAATGGCATTTATCCGGATACCTATGTTTGTAAACTCACGAGCGCATGTCAAAACAAGTCCGTTAACACCGCCTTTAGCCGCAGAATAAGCGCTCTGCCCAATCTGCCCTTCTGAAGCAGCTATCGAAGAAGTCATGATGATAACCCCTTTCTCACCGTCTTCATTTGGCTCATTATACTGCATTTTGTCTGCAATCAGGCGCACTGCATTAAACGTGCCAATCAAATCGATATCAATCACCTTTTTAAAGGCCTCCAAAGGATGCGGCCCTTTACGTCCAACAACCTTTGTGCCGGAGCCTATGCCGGCGCAGGCCACCAAAACATGAATATTTCCGAATTTCTCTACCGCCGTATCTACTGCCGTCTGCATTTCTTTTTCATCTGCCACATTGGCTTTGACAAATAAAGCTCTGTCTTCCCCAATTTCCTGCACAATCTCTTTACCATGCGTTTCATTCATATCACAAATGACAACCTTATTTCCGGCCGCCGCAAACCAGCGGACCGTTGCTTCTCCCAGGCCGGATGCACCGCCTGTTACAAAAGCCACATTTCCTGTATTTTTCATATTAAACTCTCTCCTACCTGTTATTTACCAATGTAATTTGGCGTTCTCTTCTCCAAAAATGCTTTCACGCCTTCTCTGGCATCCCGTGAAGAAAATACCTTTTCAAAAGCTTTCGCTTCCATATCCATTCCTTCTGATGCAGGAAGCCCTTCACCGCCATAAACCACTTTTTTAATCAGTCCAAGCGACACTGTTGCCTTTTTAGTAAGGTCTTCTGCAATCTTTATTCCTTCAGCGTATACATGTCCTTCTGGAACAATTTTATTGATCAGTCCTATCTGCAGTGCCTCCTCGCTGTGGATGATCCTTCCGGTCATTAATATCTCTACAGCCCGTCCGGCGCCAATCAGTCTGCGAAGGCGCTGAGTTCCGCCGCCTCCCGGAATCAATCCAAGGGTTGATTCCGAAAGAGCCATCTTCACTTTTTCATTGGCAATACGGATATCACAAGCCATGGCGATTTCCATTCCGCCGCCCATAGCAATTCCTGCAATCGCTGCAATTGTCGGAATTGGGAGTGCTTCGATACGATCATACACACTGTGTGTCTTTTTGGAACTGCTATAAACCTCCTGACCGGTTTTTAGGTTATTCATATCGCTCAGATTTCCACCGGCACAAAAATACTTTTCATTTCCGTAAAGAAGCAGCGCACGTATATTTTCATCCTTTTCCACTTTTCCCAAAATATCTGCCAGTTCATCCAATGTATGAAAACTGATAGCATTTCTGGTGGATGAATCATTTAATGTGATAATCCCAACATTATCCTTTACTTCATATTTTACCGTGGTATATGTATGTTCCATTTAGATTTTTCTCCTGTCGTTATACGTCCTTTTCAGGCACTTCCAAAAGTACCGCATTTCCTTGCGCCAGGCCGCCGCAAATAGCCGCAACGCCATATCCGCCGCCTCGACGGATCAATTCATACATCGCTGTCATAATCACACGGGCTCCGCTGGCTCCAACCGGATGTCCCAGTGCGATCGCACCGCCATTGACATTGGTTATTTCACGAAGTTTTTCCATTTTCTCTTCATCGCCATCGGCCAGAATTTTTGTTGAAACAAGAGGCATGGCAGCAAAAGCTTCATTAATCTCGATCACTTTAAGATCTGCCAGGCCAATTCCCGCCCGCTTTGTTGCCTTCTGAATAGCTGTTGCCGGAACTCTGGCAATATAACGGTAATCATCTGCCACGCTGGCCGTGCTGCGGATATAAGCAAGAGGTTTTACACCCAGTTCTTTCGCTTTATCCTCAGACATGAGTAAAATTGCTGAAGCGCCTGCATTTAAGCCCGGAGCATTACCCGCTGTAACCGTCGGACTATTATAAATTGTTTTAAGTTTTGCCAGGGACTCCATATTGGTATCCGGACGCGGTGACGTATCTTTATCAAATACGATCATTGTCTTCTTTGGGCCCGGAATCTCAATCGGCTCAATTTCTGTATCCCAACGGCCTGCCGCCAAAGCTGCTGCGTAACGCTGCTGCGTCCGGACTGACCACGCATCCTGCTCTTCACGGGAAACGCCGTACTCCAGCGCAACGACCCCGGCATCATAAGCCACATCGGTAAATCCTGTTCTTGTATACCCTGTAGGCGCAAGCTGATCATCCATCTTCACGCCACCCATTTTGGTTCCCCAACGTACTGTCGGCGGCACAAGTAATGGAATGTTGCTCATACTCTCAGTGCCGCATGCAATACATACATCATGCTCGCCCAATGCAATCGCCTGAGCTGCGAGTTCCACAGCAACCATGGAAGAACAGCAGGCACGGTCAATGGATACGGATAATGTTTCCTGAGGAAATCCCGCCTTAAGAATTGCCTGACGGGCCGGTACATTCTGATACTGGGCCATCTCTGCATGCATACAGCAGCCATAATAAACATTTTCTACAACATCCTTCGGCAATTTTGCACGATCCATCAGCTTATTTAAAACCTTAACAGCCAGGTCAATGCTGGATGTTGTTTTCAAAACGCCTCCAAATTTATCAAAAGGCGTTCGACAAGCTTCCACAATAACAATATTTTTCATTTTTTATCACCTTTTCCTTTAAATTTCAAATGTCTTTCGACGTATGACGCTCACATAATCATAAAGATCCACTGCCGTTTTTGTTGGCGGGGTATACAATTCATTATCCGGCTTTCTTTCTAACGTCAACGCTCCGCTCGGACATGTTGTTGCACAAAGCCCGCATCCAATACATTCTTCTGCTGCATAAACAAGACCTTTTTCCGTCTTTTTTACGGCATCCACAAAACATCGTTCCGTGCATTTCCCACACCCAATACATTTATCACTTTCGAAATGTGCTCGATAATTTGTGGCCACTCTGGCAGCCGGACCTCCAAACATTTTCAATGCTTTAATAACTCCGCAGCAGCATGGGCAGCAGCAGCACATAACCTCCACATCCTGCGTATTAAGTATTTCTACCACATTACCGTTGGCATCCGCCAACCGCATATGCTCCAGCGCTTCTTCAGTTGTTATATAACGTCCATTTCCATTCTCAACATAAAATTCAGCGAATGTCCCGAAAGCCAGACAAAGTTCTGAATAATCCGGATTCAAATGACAGCCTGTGGCATTTGGATTCATATTTGAAGATGTCCGACAAAAACACGGCGTCACAGCAATCTTGTTCTGCCGCCGGACAATAGCCTCCATGTCGTCCACATCCAGGCATTTATCCCCGGTTACAATATCACGGCGCAAAGGAATAATTCGAAACAAAGGCTCCGATGCTCCATAGAAACGATTCCCCATACCTTCCATAAAATGTTTTGAAAAATATCGGGCCACAGTTCCATTAAACCGGTCAATTCCAAATTCCAAAAAGCCATGAATGACCGGAAGCAGATAATATTTTGTTTCTGTTTCTTCATGAACTCTGAGAACAAGGCTGTGTTTTGCCATTGACTCCAGTCGTTCCTCTGCTTCTTCCGGCGAGATACCCATACTTTCTGCTACCTCTTTGGCCGAATGAAGTCCTCTGTCCATTTTTAATGCAAATTCTGCTTCTTCTTGGCTGAATAATTCTTCCAGGTAAACAAGCTCATGTCCCTTATCCGTTTCCGGAAGACCCATACCAATTGTATTTAATTTTCTTTGCAACTGTCTGTATATGCTTTCCATTTCAGATTGACACCGCCTTAACTTTTTCTGCTGTTTGCCTAAATTCCTTCATTGTATTCAAAATAATTTCCTTACATGGCAGAATATCGTGTATTAACCCAAGCCCCATCCCGGCCGAGATCATTCCCTCTTCCAGATTTCCTTCAAAAATTGCCAGATCATCCCGCCCCGCTGTCATTTGCTGAAATTCATTTAATGTTGCCTCAGAACTTTTTTCAAAAGACATTACATTTTCAACAAAGGGCGCAATGACATACCTTCCGGTCACTTTACTCCCGATTTTTTCTCCCAGCACAACTGTATCACTCCCGCTTCGTGACAGCAGATACTCTCTGGTATTCGGATGAAGCGTCGCCTCCGCACTAAGCATAAATCTTGTTCCCATTTGAACGCCGCATGCTCCTAACGCAAAAGCCGCCGCCATTCCACGACCGTCAGCAATGCCTCCGGCAGCAATCACCGGAATATTTACCGCATCCACTGCAGCCGGAACCAAAGACATAGTTCCCATCTTACCGACAATCCCCCCGGCATCCCTTCCGCTGGCAATCACTGCATCGACCTGCAGCTTCTCCATTTTTTTTGCCTGCTCCGGCGTTGAAATTACCGGCATCACTTTCACACCGGCTTCCTTCAAAAGCGTCAGATAAACTTTCGGGCTTCCCGCCCCGGTAGTAACCGCTGCAATCTCTTCTGTACAAATAAATTCCATTAATTCATTTACAATTGGTGATGCCATCGGCACATTAATCCCAAAGGGTTTTTTGGTCAACCGTTTACACTCCTGAATATCCTCTCTGATTCTGCCTATATCTCTATTAAAAAGCCCGGCCGCATAAACGCCAAATCCTCCAGCCTCTGAAATCGCCGCTGTCAATACCGGATTGGAAAATCCTGTCATTGCACCGCCAATAATCGGATATTCTATATTTAAATCACTGCAAAGCCTGTTTTTCACGTTTTCTCCTCTCCCCCCTTTTCCTCTTCAAAAATGAAGCTGCCGCATCATGAAACATCAAACACGGCAGCTCAATTCGGAGGGCCTCAAATGTATTTTTTATTACTTATAATCAAATTCTCCCTTGTCCAAAATAGGCTTTCGGGTTACAGCATCTACCAACTGGAATACCAGCTTTCCTTCTCCTATCTTCCACATTTTCAATATGATATTGGAATCCGGATAGCATACGTTTCTCATCTGTGCAGACATACGCGTCATACGTTCCGGCTCTTCCGGAATCACCTCGCCAATCGCCATTCTGCAAGCAAAACCATATGAACAGAGTCCCTGCATAAAGGTGCGTGGAAATCCAGCATCTTTAGCAACCTTTGGATTAATATGGATATGATTTGTATCTCCCGTCAATCGATAGAGAATATTCTGAGTCTTACTGATATAGTCTTCTGCAATATAATCCGGTTCACGATCCGGAATAATTACTGTAGATTTAGGCATTGGCTGTCCGCCAAAATTTCCTCCTTCAAACCATGCTGTATTTGAAATATTTTCACAAATCAGATTTCCCGCTTCATCATAAACCGGTACGCTTGTCTGAACAACAATTCCTTTATCGCCCCGGTCATAGATAGCATCAATCTTATCTTCAAATACAAGAGAACCTTTGATCGGATCAATTGGTCTGTGCATAATGAGTTCGTGTCCCATATGCAGGCCGCCGACATCATCTAAGCCGACATTCCGTTCTCTGGCAAATGCCTCCCGCAGCATCAGAGAGGCGGCATAAGGGATTGGACGCTGTGGTTCATTATTGACAGCATTCCAATAAGGGATAACGCCGAAACTCGGAATACACTTCATATTTCTCTCATAAGTGTACATTAAATCTTCTTCATGGGCTCCAACAGCCAAAGCATATAATGCTACATCCCTCCAATTATATTTAATTTTCCGGAAACCGGTGGAGCGTCCAATAAAACTTTTATAATCCAACATTGTTTTTCCTCCTTCCCAATTATCTCTGACTTCTTACTACTTCTATGGAAGCATAGGGAATAAGGAGAACAGGATAACCATCAAAGTTGTACCGATCACTGGTACGATCAACGTCAACCAAAAATATGGCATATACGCATCGCGAAGTTTTACATTTAAACCACTCAGCCATCCATTCAACGCGCCATTATGCGGCAATGAATCAAATGCCAGCGCAGACACAACCATTGTACGTGAAATTGCCGGTACCGCTACGCCTGTCTCTAACCAGATTGGCGCCATAACAGGAAGTGTCAGGTTGATTCCTGAAGCTCCGGAGCCGGAAATACCCGCCATCAAAGTTGTGGCAACCGCACAGCTGATCAATGGTGTTCCCGGGATGCTGGCCAGGAAAGATGTGACATAGGAATAAGCCGGCACGCCTGTAAATACACCTCCAAAGCCCATAACTGCACACTGCCCAAGAATAATCGTCACAGCGCCTGGTATAACTTTACCCCAGTCTGTCAGCATGCCTTTGATATCCCAGTACCCCCAAAGTACAATCAACGCAAAGAACATAGCGATCACTGTACTAAAGAACATATTAAACGGAAGCACATTAACAAATATCGGAAACGATATTAATGCAATAACCGCTTTAATAATATGTGGTTTCTTTTTCTCTTCTGACTGCTCATCAACATTAAAGTCCATTTCCAATGGTACATAATGCTCACCGTTCGCTTTTGCCTTCGCCACCATCTTTTCCAGCATGATTTCACCGATTGCAAACATAACAACACTGCAAACAAGGCTGACACATACTCCCGTCATCAACGGAAGGCCAAAATAGGTTGTCGTTATAATATTTTGTGCGATTGGCGCTCCCGGTGCGGCTGCTGCCATCGTACATGTCGTAAAACCGATGATAGCAATAACAAATCTGCGCGGGATATCCAGTTCTTTAAATACAACAAATATGATAGGCAGCACAGCAAATAATCCGCCGCCATATGTACTGAAACCACAATAGGTAAGAATCGTCAGCAAAAGGTTCAGGCCCAACAGGGCAAATTTACCTGTATGTTTCAGCATGAAATGTGCAAACACATCACCCGCACCGGTTACAGTAATAACCGATCCAAACATGGCGCCGCTCATGAAGATCCACCAATAATTGGAAAGATAATTCGTAAAGTTCGGCCAGTAATTTGTCAAAAAGGCATCGTTCAAACTAACCCCGTTTGTGATACACACAACAACAACGGCACACATAACGGCGACATATAAGTGTACGCCCTTATAGCATAAAAACGAGAATACAAACAGCGCCAGGATAACTCCGAGTAACCCCAAAATAATAGTAGAATCCATTTTTTCCCCCTCTTTCTACTTTTTTTAAAAATCAAATACCTTTATTTTCCCCAGCATTTAACCGCACCTTTGGCAGCATATTCAGCAATCTGTGAATCTGAATATCCGCACTCTTTCATAACTTCTTCTGTATGTTCACCAAGAAGCGGTGCATTTGTGAAGCGCGGTGCAAAGTTTCCGCCAATCTGTACAGGGGCAGCAGGCAGATAGCAGTCACCTAATGTTCTCGTTGTTACACGATAAAGATAATTATTTGCGAAAGCCTGCTCATCCGTTAATACATCTTTCATATGCTTCAGTACGGAATGAGGCAAATCATTTTCTTTCATGATTTCATCCCACTCTGCCGCCGTATGCATTGTTTTGAATTTTTCTTCCATAATTGGAATAATAATATCTCGGTTCTCATATGCTGTATCCACATCGGCAAACCGAGGATCATTGACATACTCTTCAATGCCAAGCATCTTCGCTACGATTGGGAAGAATCGTTCCCACTCAAACATTGTAAGAGATACCCAATTACCATCGGAGCAAGGATAAGTTGTTACCAGTGGAGACATATCTTTTCTTGATTTCGGGAATTGCAAATCTTTGTTATACTGAAGTCCAAGTAACATGGAACCCATATTCCAGATTGAACTTCCGTACAGAGAAATTTCGACTTTATCTCCCTTGCCTGTTTTTGCCTGCTGATATAAAGCGGCAGCAATACCTCCTGCCAAAGTAGCGCCCGTCGCCAAATCACCGACAGCAATCGGAGGTACTAACGGCGCCGTATCTTTTTCACAAAAATCAGCCAGTTTGCCTCCTCTTGCCCAATAAGCAACAGTATCATATCCCGGATCATTTGCATCCGGCCCCTCTGTACCATAACCGCTTAAATGCGCCCATATGATATGAGGATATTTTTTGGATACCGTCTCATAGTCCAAGCCGAATTTTGTCAACGCCTTCAGACGTGAATTGCTCATAAACACATCTGCTTTTTCAAGAAGACGGGCCATTACTTCTTTACCTTCATCTGTTTTTAAGTTAAGCACGATTCCTCTCTTATTTGCATTGTATAAATCATGATGCGGGCCACAGAGATTCTCATCAAATGGAATACCCATATTAGCATCCGTATACCGCACCTGGTCACCGGCAAATGTTTCAACTTTAATAACATCAGCGCCCCAATCGCCTAAAATTCTTGTTGTACACGGACCGGCTCCATGCGTTGTAAGATCAACAACTTTTACCCCTTCTAATACTTTTGACTGTGCGTTCTGCATATCTTTCCCTCCCAATTTTTATTTATTATTAAAATTTCTTTCTGGCAAGATCTCCCTGAACAACCAGGCGGCAAATCTGATTTGTGCCTTCGAAAATAGAGAAAATTCTCATATCTCTCAGATATTTTTCTACCGGATAATCTCTCATGTATCCATAGCCTCCAAGCACCTGAATGGCATCATCCGCAACCTTGAAACATTCTTCGGAAACGAAGAATTTTGTTGCACTGCTCAAGCTTCCAAGCGGAATACCATTATCGTTCATCTCACAGCTCATACGAATCATCGCCCGGCATGCATAAATTCTTGCCTGCATCTCTGCAAGCTTAAATCCAACGGCCTGATGCTGAATGATCGGAACGCCAAAAGATTTTCTTTCCTGTGCATATTTTGTTGCGCAGTCCAGCGCCGCCTGAGCAATGCCCACAGCATAAGAGGTATTCAACGGACGGAAGCGATCCATAAGTCCCATGGCGTAATAGAAGCCTTTTCCCTCTTCACCAATCAGATTTTCTTCCGGAATATGTACATCATCCAGAATCACATCCGAAGTCACAGATAAACGCAGGCCCATCTTGTCTTCTTCTTTTCCAATTTTAACGCCGTCTTTTTTCTCAACAAGGAAGAATGAAATGCCTTTTGTCTTCAAACTTCTGTCCTTTGTTGCACCGACAATAAAAATGTCGCCAATCGGGCCATTTGTGATAAAACATTTTGTTCCGTTTAACACATACTCATTGCCCACTTTTTTATAGGTTGTCCGCAAAGATCCCGCATCAGATCCCGCATCCGGCTCTGTTAAACAGAAACAGGAATACTGATGTTCCTTGAGAAGTTTATCCGCTACATAGGCGCACTGTTTTTCATTACCATAAGAATCCAGCAAGTCCATAACAACACTGCCGCTGATAAAAGAAAATGCAAAACCGGCATCGATTCTGGCCATCTCTTCAATGAGCATGGCATGAGTTCTGAAATCCAATCCCATACCGCCGTATTTCTTAGGAACGTTCAAACCATACAGGCCTGCATCATATAAAACTTTTGCAACTTCCATCGGATATCCGCCTTTTCGGTCATATTCTTTAATGATATCTTCAGTCAGTTCTTTTCTGAGAATCTGTGTTGTAAGATCGATTACCGCTTTCTGATCTTCTGTCATAAATGGATGATTACTCATTTTTATTCCTCCCTATCTTCCATGAAATTCTGGTTCTCTTTTTTCAAAAAAGGCCCGGATACCCTCGTTTCCATCTTCCGTTCCAAGAAGTGTATCCAATCCTCTTGTTTCCAGGCGAAGCGCTTCTCTCATTGGCAGCTCCATTCCCTCATTAATGAGACGTTTACACTGGGCAATGGCTAATGGACCGTTCTTTAAAATCTGATTCATCATTTTCTTTGCTTCTTCCATCAATTCATCCGGTTCAACAACTTTGCTCACAAGACCAATTTCTAAAGCTTCATCTGCTTTTATTTTTCTTGCACTGAACATAATCTCTTTTGCTCTTCCGGCTCCGATTAATCTCGGCAAACGCTGTGTACCTCCAAAACTCGGAATCATCCCAAGCGTGACTTCCGGCATACCAAAGGATGCTTTCTTGCTGGCAATCCGGATATCGCAAGCCAGAGCCAGCTCGCATCCGCCGCCAAGAGCAAAGCCATTGACGGCTGCCAGGACAGGCTTTTCCAAACAATCAATCTGGCCTAAAATCTCATGCATCCGTTTAATTCTTTCGAGTGCAATTTCACGATTTTCATAATTTTCTTTTTCAGCCAAATCATTGCCTGATGAAAATGCTTTTCCATTCCCCGTGATGATAACCCCACCAATACTGGAATCGTTCTTAATCTGATTAAGGGCATTGAATAATTCCTCTTTTGTATTCATACTCATTGCATTGAATACATCCGGCCGATTAATTGTAAGAACAGCAATTTTTCCACTTACCTCAAAAAGTAGTTCTTTATACTCCATTATTCTTCTCCTTTCTACTATTTTCAGTAATTTATGCTTTTATTTTATTATTTGACTCTACAAATTACTATCCGATACATGTCTGATTCATGTCTCAAAATACCAACAAATGGCTAGATTTTATTTTCTTTAAATCTAAGAAAAATATTCAATTTTAATGTTTTTTTACTGATTTTACCAATTATAATCCATTTTACTAATCATTTTATAAATATTCATTTATATATTTCTGCATTTATTTCAATATTTATTTAAAAAAACAAATAGAAGTCAGGAGCTCGCATACACTTCCAACTTCTACTTGCATACAATATGAATTTTAGGAGATTTCATTAGGGTTTGGTCTTGATTTTATTATATTCCTTTTTTTCAAAAAATCTATCAGTTAATTATCTTATATTTTTAAAATATTCCCAACATTTGATTACATATCTTAGCTTTGAATATATATAAAAATCCTTTATTACTTTCTATTTTTAGTCCATTTATTTAAA
>ERZ809224.435-NODE-435-length-40504-cov-12.756137_pt1 | contig 40504 bp, 36 predicted proteins | sample MGYA00520513_ERZ809224 | MGnify/ENA primary metagenome ERZ809224 (study PRJEB31576, sample SAMEA3212658) | Homo sapiens | biome: human-gut; feature: human gut; material: fecal | place: Sweden | collected 2012 ... | reverse complement strand
CTTATTTTTCCCATTCGGACATTCACATGAATATAGTATACGCCGTGGAGAAATCTTTATTCACCGATAATGTCAGAAAAAAACAGCTCTGCTCTGAATGTCCTCTGACATTTCCGGGCAAAGCTGTTTTAATCATTACTTTTTCAATTCCTCATAAATTTGCTCATCACTCATTTTCGGGCACCGATGAATCAATTCCATAATCCGCCCTACAAGTTCCGAACCTTCTTCAAGCATATCCGCCGCTTCTAAAGCAGATATCCCTTTATCTACTTTTTTTCTTACCTGAGAAATCAGTCTCTGCATATCCCCTTCGGCACGCCCTTCCTGAAGTCCCTCCCGGAGTCCCTCCTGAAGACCCTCTTGGCGTCCCTCTTGAAGTCCTTCTTGGCGTCCCTCTTGAAGACCTTCTTGACGTCCTTCTTCCATTTTTTCCTGGTATTTAATATACAGAGTCATGTACTCTCGCCTCCATTCCAAATTGGCCTTTGCCTTTTTTACTTCCCTGTCCAACATCTCAATAAAATCATTTTCTGTTTTCCGCTTTTGATTTACATATGCCAAAAAAGCTTTTAAATTGGAATTCAGATTTGCAGCGTCGCCTTTAGAATTCAAAAACACCTTCAGGGTTTCGTCCCCTAAAGCAATTTCCGTATCCTCAATACAGCGATTTTCAAAAGTGTATATACACCGGTTTTTCCCAAATAAATCAAAATTACATATAAAAATAACATAACTTCGATTTAATTTCGAATAGTACTCACCTTTCTCAATGAGTTCCAAATCAATCATGCCCTGATAATAGCGGCTCCGTTTCGGAAGGTTATCCCTTTTCACGGGCTGCATCTCGATGTTATATACCGTATTGTTCCCATCCTTTACATAAACATCCAATCGGACGCTTTTCGCATCCAATGACATGTCAATCGTTTTCTGCTCTTCCAGATAATCAATACGGTCTACCTCGATATTCAGAATAGCCTCTATCGTCCGCTTGCATAATTCAGGATTTCTCATCACCTTTCCAAAGAGAAAATCATCTGTGATTTCCAGTTCCTCCCATTTTTTTGTACTCATGTACTTCTCTCCTTTTTCCCACGTTCCTATTTTCCATCTTTTGTATATCGGGAGTGTCTCTTTGGTCAATTATTCAATTTATCTTTTGTCTATCCAAATGGATATATTTATATTATATTCCATACCCTGTCTAAAGTAAATAAAAACAGCTCTGGGTTCAAAGAATAACCTTTGCTCCCAAAACTGTTTTCCTTTTTTATACTTCCTCGAGACATTCCTCAAGAATATGTATCATTTCATCGACATTTTCTTTTGTTATCACCAGCGGCGGCACAAAACGGATAATGTGTGTTCCGGCTGAAATGATAAGCAGTCCCTTTTCCAGCGCCTTATTAATATATGGGCTGACCGGGACATTAAATTCCAGACCCCGCATCAATCCAAGGCCCCGGGTTTCTTTTAATATATCGTATTTTTCAACTAATTCACAAAGTTTTGCATCGAGATAGGCAGAAACTTCATTGACATTCGCCAGGATGCCGCGGCTTTCAAACATATCAAATACTTTGCTCACAGCCGTCGTTACAAATGGATTTCCTCCATAGGTGGAGCCATGGTCCCCCGGTTCTAGCGCCGTTTCCGCTTTTTCTCCGACAACAAAGGCTCCCACCGGGACACCGCATCCCAATGCTTTTGCGGAGGTCATCACATCCGGAAGGACATCGTAGTGCTGATAAGCAAACATTTTTCCGGTCCGGCCCATACCGCACTGAACTTCATCCAAAATAAGCAGAATATCTTTTTCATCACAAATTTTTCGGATGCCCTGAATAAATTCCTTATCTGCCGGGTAGATTCCACCCTCGCCCTGCACTGCTTCAAAGATAATGGCGCAGGTTTTATCTGTTATTTTAGACTTTACATCTTCCAGATTATTAAATTCCGCAAAAACCACATTGCCGATTCCCGGCTGAAAGGCTTCACGATAATGGGCATTTCCTGTCACTGAGAGGGCTCCCATGCTCCGTCCATGGAAGGAGTGTTCCATGGCAATAATCTCATGATCCGTTGTCCCATCTTTTTTAAAGGCGTATTTCCGCGCCGCTTTAATCGCGCCTTCAATGGCCTCCGTGCCGCTGTTGGTAAAAAAGACCCGCTTGAGGCCGCTGGCCTTTACCAGTTTATGGGCCGCATCTGCCATCGGCTTTGTATAATAAAGATTGGAAATGTGCATTAATTTATCAATCTGATTTTTCAAAGCCTCTTTATATTCTTCCACATTGTAACCAAAGGCATTGACGGCAATACCCGCTGCAAAATCCAGATATTTTTTTCCATCGGTATCATAGAGATAAACGCCGTCGCCATAGTCAAAAGCTACCGGAAAACGATTATAGGTATGAATAATCGCAGATTCCGCGTATTCTTTAAATTCATTCGTCACCATTATAATACCGTCCTTCCCCCTGACTTAAAATTGCCGTACCGATACCGCGGTTCGTAAAGATTTCCAAAAGGAGACAATGAGGAATCCGTCCATCCATGATGTGGACACGGGAAACTCCGTTATCAATAGCGTCAATACAGTTATTTAACTTCGGAAGCATACCGCCGCCGATAAACCCATCGTCAATCAGCCCATGGGCGTCTTCAATAGTCAGCTCAGAAATAAGTGTAGACTTGTCCTCCGGGTCTTTATAAACCCCTTCAATATCTGTCAGGAAAGCCAGTTTTTCCGCATTGACCGCCTTGGCGATAGCGCAGGCCGCATCGTCCGCATTAATATTGTAAGTATTAAATTCCTTGTCCAAACCGATTGGGCACACTATCGGGAGGAAATCCTTTTCCAGCAAATCATAGAGAACCTTTGGATTAACCTCCGTAATCTCGCCGACAAAACCGATATCTTTACCATCCGAATATTTCTTTTCAACCGTTAAAAGACCGCCGTCCTTACCGCTGATGCCAACCGCTTTGACGCCAAGCTCCTGCACCATCTGGACAAGACTCTTATTGACTTTATTTAAAACCATCTCGGCAATTTCCATCGTATCTTCATCGGTCACACGCAGGCCATTGATAAACCGGGGTTCCATCCCCACCTTGCCGACCCACCGGCTGATTTCCTTACCGCCGCCATGAACAATGATTGGTTTAAATCCAACCAGCTTCAGCAATGTCACATCCTGAATCACCTGTTTTTTCAGCGTTTCATCCACCATGGCACTGCCGCCGTATTTGACGACAATAATCCGCCGGTTAAACCGCTGTATATATGGAAGCGCTTCAATAAGTACCTCCGCTTTCTCAAGATATTTATCCATATCTGTACCCATTTTATTCACTCCTAACTAAAACAAACGCCTATCCTTAACTGCGATAGTCTGCATTAATCTTTACATAATCATAGGTCAAATCACAACCCCAGGCTGTTGCTTTGGCATCACCCATTTTCACATCGGCGATGGCCGTCACTTCCGGCTCAGAGAGAATCTTTGTCGCCTCTTCCTCGCTGTATCCGGCGGACACGCCGTTTTCCATAATTTTAATCTTTCCGGCGGCGCTTTCAAAGTACAAATCCACCACTTCCGGGTCAAACTGAACGCCTGAATAGCCCATGGCGCATAAAATACGTCCCCAATTGGCATCATGGCCGTAAATAGCCGCTTTTGTCAGACTGGAAGTCACAACAGACTTACTCAGAATTACCGCATCCTGCTTTGTTTTCGCACCGATAATCTTCACTTCAAAAAGGGCCGTCGCTCCCTCGCCATCTCCGGCAATTTTCCGGCACAGGTAAGTATTTACCATATTTAAAGCCTTTTTAAAGGTTTCAAAATCTTCACCCTTTTCAGTGATTTCCGGGTTCCCGGCCATACCATTCGCCAGAAGAAGCACCGTATCATTGGTGGATGTATCCCCGTCAACAGAAACCATATTGTATGTGTCCTTAATATCCTCGCTCAACGCTTCCTGCAGCAATTCTTTGGAAATCGCCGCATCCGTTGTGATAAACCCAAGCATTGTACACATATTCGGATGAATCATACCCGAGCCTTTGCACATACCGCCCATTGTCACCGTTTTTCCGCCAAGGGTAAATTCAACGGCAATTTCCTTCGGCACTGTATCCGTTGTCATGATTGCTTTGGCTGCCTCGTGGCCGGCCTCAATTGTATCTGTCTTAATTTCTGCCAGTTTGGCGGAACCCGCCTTAATCCGCTCAATCGGAAGCTGCATGCCGATAACGCCGGTGGAAGCCACCAGCACGCTTGTCTCCGGAATATTTAAGATTTCTGCAGCGCCGGAGGCTGTTTCTCTGCAATAGCCATAGCCTTCCGCCCCTGTACAGGCATTGGCAATGCCCGAATTAATGACAACTGCCTGAACATACGGCGCATTTCTGACAATTTCCTGGTCCCATTTCACCGGCGCCGCCTTGACAACATTTGTCGTAAAGGTTCCTGCCGCCGCGCACGGCTTCCGGCTGTAAATCATAGCCATATCTGTCCGGCCTTTATATTTAATCTCTGCTGCTGTCGCAGCCGCTTCAAATCCCTTCGCAGCGGTAACGCCGCCCTCGATTGTTTTCATCTTCATCCTCCTTATGGAAACATCGGCACCAGATTCAGTCCCTCGGCCTCATCCAGCCCAAAGATAAGATTCATATTCTGAACCGCCTGTCCGGCCGCACCTTTTACCAGGTTATCCAAAGCGCCCATCATAACAACCCGGCGGGTACGCTCATCCACCTTAAAGTTAATATCCGTATAGTTGCTTCCCTCCACCCATCGGGTTTCCGGGCAGACGCCTGCATCCAGCACACGGACAAATTTTTCATCTTTATAATATTTATCATAAGCGGCACGGATATCGGTTTCCGTCACCCCTTCTTTCAAATTTGCATAAGCCGTCACAAGAATTCCCCGGTTCATCGGCACCAGATGGGGAGTGAAGTTCAATAAAACCGGTTCGCCTGCCGCATAACCGAGCTGTTCCTCAATCTCCGGCGTATGGCGGTGGGTTGTGACGCCGTAAGCTTTGATGCTTTCATTCACTTCGCAGAAAAGATTATCTGCTTTGGCTCCCCGGCCTGCCCCGGAAGTTCCCGACTTTGCATCAATGATAATGGACTGGGCGTCAATCAGCCCTTCTTTTACCAAAGGATAGGCTGTCAAAATGGAACAGGTTGTATAGCAGCCCGGATTGGCAATCAGCCGGGCCCCTTTAATATCTTCTCTGTTAATTTCGCAGAGACCATAAACCGCTTCAGGAATAAATTCCGGAGAGGCATGCTTAATGCCGTACCATTTTTCATAAACCGATACATCTTTTATACGGAAATCCGCGCTCAGATCAATAATCTTTACTTTATTTAAAATATCTTCGCTGACAAGAGATGCGCAGAGCCCCTGAGGTGTCGCTGTAAAAATCACGTCAACGGCCTCCGCCAGTTCCTCCAGATTATCATCCCTGCAGACATCCTCCACAATCTGAAACATGTTTCGGAATACATCGTAATATTTCTTATCTATATAACTCCTGGAACCATACCAGACAATTTCCACATCTTTATGGCCAAGAAGCAATCGCACGAGTTCCTGTCCGGCGTATCCTGTCGAACCAATAATCCCTGCTTTAATCATAGGTATTTCCCCTTCTTTCTGAAATGTCTTTTCCTATAATAATACAATTTAGGAAAGCTGTAAAGACATAATTTTAATAAATATTTATGTTTCGTTAAAAATATACATTATTAATGCATATTTTTGCCTTATATCTTATAAAAATGCAAAAAACACGAAAAAAGATATTGATTTTTATAAAGAAGTGTTGTATATTATGTGAGGACTACAAAAAACATACCTTATCGCGCGAAGCTTGACGTAGCGCGCCCATGCGCAGCATCTGACATGCGGTATGCCTGAAAAGGTATGAAGATAAAATAGAATTTCAGGAGGTCATTATTATGAAAGAAAAAGTCATTTTAGCCTATTCCGGCGGCCTGGACACCACCGCAATTATTCCATGGCTGAAAGAGAATTTTGATTATGAAGTTATCTGCTGCTGTATCGACTGCGGTCAGGGCGAGGAATTGGACGGACTTGAAGAACGTGCCAAATTATCCGGCGCTTCCAAATTATATATCGAAAACATTATTGATGAGTTCTGCGATGAATATATTGTTCCATGCGTACAGGCCGGCGCCGTTTATGAAAATAAATATCTCCTCGGCACATCGATGGCCCGCCCGGTCATTGCAAAACGGCTTGTAGAAATTGCCCGCAAGGAAAATGCTTCCGCTATCTGCCACGGCGCTACCGGAAAAGGCAATGACCAGATTCGTTTTGAATTAGGCATCAAGGCTCTTGCCCCGGATATCAAGATCATCGCTCCATGGCGTATGACGGATGTATGGACCATGCAGTCCCGTGAAGATGAAATCGAATACTGCAGACAGCACGGCATCGACCTTCCATTTGATGCCAGCCACAGCTACAGCCGTGACCGTAACTTATGGCATATCAGCCATGAGGGACTGGAACTGGAAGATCCGGCCAACGAGCCAAATTATGACGACCTTCTTGTCCTCGGCGTGACGCCGGAAAAGGCCCCGGATGAAGCCGAATATGTAACCATGACTTTTGAAGCCGGCGTTCCTAAAACATTAAACGGTCAGACTATGAAAGTTTCTGAAATTATCACTGAATTAAATAAGCTCGGCGGCAAACACGGTATCGGCATCGTTGATATCGTTGAAAATCGTGTCGTTGGCATGAAATCCAGAGGCGTCTATGAAACACCGGGCGGAACGATTCTCATGGAAGCCCATGACCAGTTGGAAGAACTGGTTCTTGACCGGGCTACAATGGAAGTTAAAAAAGATATGGGCAACAAGATGGCTCAGATTGTTTACGAGGGCAAATGGTTCACTCCGCTTCGTGAAGCTGTCCAGGCTTTCGTGGAATCCACCCAGAAATATGTCACCGGCGAAGTTAAATTCAAGCTTTACAAAGGCAATATCATCAAAGCCGGAACAACTTCTCCATATTCCCTGTACAGTGAATCTCTGGCTTCCTTCACAACCGGCGAACTGTATGACCATCATGATGCCTCCGGCTTCATTACCTTATTCGGACTTCCGTTAAAGGTTCGTGCAATGATGCTGGCTGAAAATGAAAAAAATAAATAATCTTCTGAGATAAACTTGACAACAAAAAACGCTCTGCCTTATAGTAAAGGGAAGAGCGTTTTTTGCTTCAGGTTGGAGGAATTTTTTATGCGTTTTACAACTCACATTGGTTTTACAAAAAGAATACATAAGGAACATAAGCCCTTATCCCGAAATCTCCAGTATATTTTACTGTCGCTGGCTCCCGGATATTTTCTGCTCTGGGGCCTGCTGCTTCAGCCCTTTCCGGAGATGGTCCGGGGCCTGATGAGAATTTTTGTTGAACCGGATTTTTTGATTACGGATTATGTGGCCGTCGGCGGTGCGGGCGCAGCCCTTGTCAACGCCAGTCTGATTACCCTTATGTGCATCGCCCTCATGTATTTTCTGAACATGAATATTGAAGGCAGCTCCATTGCCGCCCTTTCCCTCATGCTCGGCTTCTCTTTATTCGGCAAAAACCTTGTCAATATATGGAGCATCATCCTTGGCGTTTTTATTTATGCGAAATATCATAAAACCCATTTATCCAATTACCTCTATATAGGTTTTTATGGCACAAGTTTGTCTCCAATCATTACCCAGACAATCCAATTCGGCCATTTTTCTCTGCCGGTCCGCCTGGCTATGAGCCTTCTTGTCGGTATTATCATCGGTTTTGTGATGCCGCCGCTGTGCGCCCATTTTTATAATACCCACAAAGGTTATTCCCTTTACAATGGCGGTTTTACCGCCGGCATTATTGCCACGGTGATTATATCTATTTACAAATCCTTTGGCCTGGCCCTTGAAAGCCGAAAGCTCTGGGCCGCCGGTTATAATATACCGTTTTCAGAAATTCTTATTTCTTTTTTCGTTATTTTGATTTTTATCGGAGCCCTGACCGATAAAAACGCTTTCAGGAAATATTGGAACATTTTAAAGTATCCGGGCCTTAGCGGTACAGATTTTACCTTCAGCGAAGGTTTCAGCCCAACGTTAATCAACATGGGAATTGATGGGATTTTCTGCACCCTTTATCTTCTTGCGATTGGCGCTGAACTCAACGGCGCCAGCATCGGAGGCATTTTTACCGTTGTCGGCTTTTCCGCCACCGGTAAAACATTGCGCAACATCACGCCGATCATGCTCGGCATAACGCTTTTGGCCGCCCTTTCCGGCAACTACACGGTAACTGATCCGGCTGTTGTTCTTGCCCTCATGTTTGGCACAACCATCGCGCCGATTGCGGGCCAGTACGGGTTCCTTATCGGCATCCTTGCCGGGTTCCTTCATGCTGCCGTTGTTCTGAATATCGGTATTGTTTACTCTGGAATGAATTTATATAATAACGGTTTTGCCGGAGGCATCGTTGCTGCGTTTCTTGTTCCGATCATCAAATCCATTCAAAACCGTCAGGCCAAAGTCAAAGGTGTTTTATAAAAAGTGAACTCTTCTTGATTCGCATTGCTTTCTTAATTCAATCGGTTTCAATAAGATTCCACGCCTTTCCATGTTTCTTCCCTTGACAATCCCCTGCCTGAAACTATAATTTTACCCATAAGCTACGAAAAAAGCTGCTGAAAAATAAGGGGGAAGGGCAATGACTGCATATGGAAATTTATTAAAAGCGCTGATTGATTTTTCAGACTCAAAATTATCTTTCATCTCTGAAAAAACAGGGTATGACATATCCTACATCAGCAAATGGTGTACTCAGGGCAGGCTTCCGGCTTCCAAGGCCGTGCCGCAGATTAACCGCATACTTGCCGAATGTTTTTCTCATGAAATTATCCGGCAGCATAGCCTGATACGTTTTATGAAAACCTTTTCCGTCCAGGCGACAGAAGAATCCCTTGAAACTGTCTTATACGAATTATTGCGAAATGCCTATGATATGTCCTTCCAGGGCCCTTCTGACACTTTAAATCTCCGGTTTCTGTCTAAACAGAAAGAAATCACCCAATTTTTTAACCAGATATTTCCGGAAATGCTCAATAATTATCAAGAACCTCTGGAAATTTTCTGCACGCTGGAAATCTGTTCGTTTATCCGGGATGGGCTTGAGATTTTTCCGGCAGACTGGAACCCTGCCTTCAATATCCATGTGAAAATGGCCCTCGACACAGAAGCTCTGACAAATGATAAAGATGACTATATGAAAGAGCTTTACTATTTTATTAATTCCCGCAATTATATTTATTTTGATTTTTATGATATGCTCCCGGCCTACGCTATGAATGTCATTATCGTAAAAAATCATTTAACAATTCTCTGCGTGCTGAATGAAAACAGGAAAATCCTGGCAGTTACCATCATTGAGGACCGTGTTCAGTCCAACGAAATGCTCCGTCATGCAATGCCTTCCTTTAAGAATCCAAAACTTCTTCTGAAATCATTTTGTCTGAATGACTTTTGCCTTAATAACTACTATCTGAACTTTTACATGAAAGACAATTTTAAGATTTTACTTACAAAAGGCTTTGAATTTTTTCTGCCGGAAATTTCCTGGACATCCATTCTCAAGATGGCTTCCTGCCAAAGCCGGGAATACTTTTCCCTGATAAACCAGATTCGAATCACATGGGAAGAAATCTTTGAAAAAAGCATCATTGAATTTTTCCTTTTGAAATCCGCTTTGTACAAGTACATCGAAAATGGTGAAATTATTTTTGCCTGCATTTCTTATACAATGACACCGGAAGAAAGAATTCTCCATATAAAAAACACGCTGGATATCTTAAAGAAGAACCCGAATATCTGCTTCTATGTCATCGATGATGAATCAACGCCAATGTTCCGCAGAAACCTTCGCACGTCCCTTTACTACAATAAAGCAAAACTTTTCCTGAAAAATACCGGGCTGCCCCACAAAAATGGCGGACCCATGTACTACACTATACACTCAAAACAAATTCTGAAGCGAACCGAAATATTCCTGGACAGGCTCAAATCCAAACCTTATTGCTATGCCTATAATTCTGAGGATGTCCAAAACTTTTATGAAAAATATCAATCCCTGATTGAGCGAATGATTAATTTATAAAACATATTCTATCTTCCGTTTTAAGCCAGAAGATTCCTCATGCTGGCCAGACTGATTCCCAGGGTTGAGGCATTATGCAGGAAAGCGGAAGTCGTCGGCTGGATGATGCCCGCCACGCCGAGAACGATCAGCCCGGAATTGATTCCGACGATTTTCCGGTAATTACTGTGAATCCGGCGCATGAGACGGTCGCTGAGGACCTTCAATGTGACAATTTCATAAAGGTCATCGGCAGAAATCGTAATATCTGCAATCTCCCTGGCGATTTCCGCGCCGTCGCTGATGGCGATTCCCACATCAGCCGCGGAAAGAGCCGGGGAATCATTGATGCCATCCCCAATCATGATAACCCGCTTGCCAAGCCGTTTTTCGTTTTCAACAAACCGGGCCTTATCCTCCGGAAGTACCTCTGAATAATATTCATTCACGCCGACTTTCGCGGCCACAGCCGCCGCCGTCCGCTCGCTGTCCCCGGTCATCATAACCACCTTCTTAAATCCGGCGCTCTTTAATGAGCTGATAACATCACCAGCCTCCTCCCTGAGCGGGTCCTCAACGCAGATGACCGCCTCCAGCATACCTTCCACCGCCAGATAGAGATGGGAATATTCCGGTGAAAGCTGGTCGAATTTCCCTTCACTTTCCTCCCGAATCCGACATTTTTCATCTTCAAACACAAAATGATAGCTTCCGATAACGACTTTCTTTCCTTCGATACCCGAAGAAATGCCGTGAGCCACAATATAGTCAACCTTCGAGTGCATTTCCTCATGCTCGAGGCCCCGGCATTTTGCCGCTTCCACCACCGCTTTCGCCATGGAATGAGGAAAATGTTCCTCGAGGCAGGCGGCAATCCGAAGAGCCTCATCCGAATTCAGCTCGCCAAAGGTCACAACTTCCTTCACTGTCGGCTGGGCTTTTGTCAGCGTACCTGTCTTATCGAACACAATGGTCTCCGCTTCCGCCACAGCCTCAAGGTATTTTCCGCCCTTGACCGTCATATGATACAAACCGGCCTCCCGAATGGCCGAAAGCACCGCAATTGGCATTGCCAGCTTTAAGGCACAGGAGAAATCTACCATAAGCACCGCAAGAGCCCTTGTTGTATTCCGTGTTGCCAGCCATACGCCCGCTGTTCCCAGAAGGGTGTAGGGTACAAGCTGGTCTGCCAGATGCTCCGCCCGGCTCTCCGCGCCGGATTTTAATTTTTCAGACTCTTCAATCATTGTCACAATCTTTTCATAGCGAGTCGCCCCGGATACCTTTTGGACCTGAAGAACAATCTCGCCTTCCTCCACCACAGTGCCTGCATAGACATAACCGTCCTTTTCCTTATGTACCGGAAGGGATTCACCGGTCAGCGAGGCCTGATTAACCATTCCATCGCCGGACACAACCACACCGTCAAAAGGAATCACATTGCCCATGCGGACAATGACACAGTCTCCGGGCTGAATTTCTGAGGAGGAAACCAGTATTTCCTGACCGTTCCGGCAAAGCCATACCCTGCTGACATTTAAGGACATACTCCGGGCCAAATCTCCAACAGATTTCTTGTGGGTCCATTCCTCCAAAAGTTCGCCGATTCCAAGCAGAAACATCACCGAGGATGCCGTATTCATATCTCTCCGAAGAAGCGAAACGCTGATAGCTGTAGCATCCAGCACAGACACTTCCAGTTTACGCCGCCTCAGGCTGTCCAGTCCCATGCGGATATATTTTATAGATTTGATACAGGCGAAAGCCGCCCGAACCGTATAAGGTATAAACAGCTTGCTTCCCATCCGCATTAAAATTCGCACCATCAGCTTCTCCTGATACTCCGCATTTAACTCCCTTCCGGAAGTTTCGAGAACTCCTTCCGGCACTTCCACTCCATCATACTGAAAATGGGCCAGCCCGGCTAAAATCACCTGCCGCTCCCCGGTATAACATACAACCGCATCCCCGGTACGTTCATATACTTTGGCGCCGGTCACATTCGGCAGCCGGTGAAGATAATACAGAAGAGTATCTGCCTCCCGGCAGGACAGCTTCCCCTGCCCCATATGAACACGCAGCCGCCCTCGAATCTCATGCTTTATAATAAATTTCAATCTTATCCCTCCATATAGATAGAGGGGCTGTCCAGTCACAGCCCCACTTCATGATTACTTTTTTTATTCTGCATCAGAAACTTCCTGAAAATCATTCTCAGCCGCCATCTCCTCGCCGACAACCGCCGCTGCTTCCTCAGCCTCTCTGTCCTCATTTATCTGCTTTGCCTCAAAAAGAATATCCTCTGCATTTTCCTGCACCATTGTTACCGTCTTCATAACACAATCCCTTGCCCGAAGAACGGCCGCCGCACAATTCGTATATACCTTTTTAGCATCCTTGCTGGAAAGAATTTTCAGCCCGGCTGTGCCAAACAATAAACCGCCCGCAAAAATTCCTAATTTTTTCGCATCAAATATATCCTTCATGCCGCATACCTCCTACTTATGATTATAGCCTGTGTAAAAAACCATGAGAAAGCAAAAAACTGCTGCCCATGCCCAAAATTTATGTTGCTTCATTTTAATCAGTCCTTTCTAAAAATAATAACTGAATCTTTAAGAGGTATGATAACACTTCATAATATCTGAAGGCAAGACTAACATCCTTATTGAAATATTTCCTCATTTAGGCTTTTTCCCGTTTGTCTTTCCTACATCAATTGATATTATTTCCAATATAAGGTATAATTTGTCTTATGAAAATATTACATTTAGAAGACGACGTTTTTAAAAGAAAAAGGATTGAGCGGGTTTTATGTTCAGCCGGAGTAGATAACAGCATATGGGTTAAAAATCTTGAAGACGGCATTATCTGTATAGAGGAGGCGCAGAGTAAGTCGGAACCCTATGAGCTGATTATTTCTGATATGTATTATCCGCTGAAAAATGGCGGCAGAGAAGCGGAAGCAGGAACAGAGCTTTTAAGTATTTTGAAAGACAAAGGCATCGACACGCCGGTGATTATCTGTTCTTCGGCCCGTCTGAGAATTCGAGAAGCCTATGGATGCTTATGGTATTCAGAAAACAGCGACTGGGACAGACAGCTTGAAGCGCTGCTGCGGAAAATACAGGAGAAGTAAAATTGGATGCAGAAACATTTCGAAAAAATTATATAAGCGATGCCTATGCGGGTTCTATTGAAGAAAAATTAACCGAATGGTTTGGCGAACCGGAAAAGGAAGATAGCCGATATATATTCCATATCCATGGCCGTATCCTCAATCATCATCTGGCGGAGGGCGCTGAAAAAAAAGCGGATAACGTCAAAAAGGCAGACAGCGCCAGTGCAAATATATGGCGCATGCAGGTGGAATTATTCGACCGCAGATGGCAGGAAATTCCGGATAATCACAGGCCTGTCATTATGGAAGTCGGCAACCGGGACAATGAATTTCATTCAAAGGAATTCATCTCCGGCATTTTATATTATGAACCGGAGAAACAGCGGCTTTTCCTGAGCAGGAAAAACATGTACAGAGATTTTCTCTCCTATGTAAAAGAACGTATCGAGGCGGAAGGGCCTGACGGTTTTCCCTATCAATGCAATCGGAAAGTGCTGGAACAATTTCTGTGCGCCCTAGACACCAATCAGATCATCATTCTTCACGGCGCGCCGGGCATGGGAAAAACCAGCCTGGTCAAACGGATGGCGGATGCCCTCGGCGCAAAATGCCGGATAATCCCCGTTCGTCCAAATTGGGTGGACGGCCAGGATTTGATGGGATTTTTCAACCCGGTGGAACACAGGTACTATTCCACGCCATTTCTTGAGGCCCTGTGCGAGGCAAAGGCGCACCCGGAAGGCAGATATTTTATCTGCCTGGATGAAATGAATCTGTCCCATGCAGAGTACTATTTATCCGATATTCTGAGTGTCATGGAGTCAAAGGAACCCGTACCGCTGTACCCGGAATCTGAGCAAAAAAATGCCCTTTCCCGGATTGGGCACATTCTTTCGGCCTGCGATGCCAACTCGATTGAAGCCTTTGATGCCCGCATCGACAGGGAAAATCTGTCCAAAAAATATACGCCGGATTTTATGATTCCGGAAAATGTACAATTTATAGGTACTTTGAATATGGATGAAACAACCTGCGATTTGAGTCCGAAAATTATCGACCGCAGCTTTATTATAAAAGTGACCCGCGATGCAGATACACCGCCGAAAGGCGCGGCGCTTCTCTCCGGCGGCGAGGCGGACGTGCTTTCCCTGCCTTTTGTCCGGCAACTGTGCGAAACCGTTCATAAAAAGGTGTCCAAACGTATAGAACACCAGCTTTTAACGATGAAAAAAAGAATGGACGCCGGCGGTCTGAGCCGGGAGATACACTTATATGACTATATGGACTATATTATCGCATGTAAAATTTTACCAATGGTTAATGCCGAAGATATTGAAATGTCCATGGATGACGGCGAGTCTCTAATCATCGGAGAGCTGCCGATAACCGGCGGAGACTCTGCTCTGGCGGATAACTTTCCTCTATCCGCAGATTATTTAAAAAGTATGTGCGATGTGGAAAACCGGGTCATAAATTACTGGAGAATGAACTAAATGTACGCAGCATTTCTTAATGTTCTTATGAACAGCCGCATGGAAAAAAATCAAATTGAGGAGCTTCCGATTCCCGAAAACCCGGATTTTGAAACCGCCCGCTGCAGTGGTTTGGGCGAGTTGCATCCTGGAAAAAATGTCATTAAAGTCCAACAGTATTTTGAATATTTAAATCCAAATCCGGGGACAGCAGAGGGGACTCTCTGCATCGCCTTTATCTCGGACAGGGATACCCCCATAGAAATTCAGGAAAATGACGGCTATGTCTTTTACAGCGAAATCGCCGAACCTGTCGGAAACGGCGGGGGACAGGCCCGTCAATACATTTATCTGCCTCTGGTTAAATACGGAAAAAACGGCTTTAACTATGGGACAAAGCCCGATACCGCAAAGTTTCGGTTCCGGCAGGGAGAGACCCTCTGCGATGTGGAACTCATCGTTGTTCCAACGATTGGCGAAGAAGCCTATCATTCCATGATAAATGATCTGCTTTCGATTCATTTTCAATTGGTTTATCGAAAAAACGAAAAAGAAAAGCGGGAATATCTCTCCGACTGCCAGAGGGAACTGGAATATCTCAACAGTCAGGTTTATGCCCTGTCAAAAATACTGAAAACCCTCAGCCGGGAACCTATGGCCGATATTGGGAAAGAGAGAGCCCGGTTGCCTTTCCGCTGCGTAAAACATTTGGACGCCAATGTCATCATGGATCACTATGTTTTGCAAAAGCCAAAGGTGCGTACCCAGATTCACAAAAAGAATTTTAATATCTATGAAAATCAGAAAATCGGAACCTATATATGCCTTCTGCTGAAACAGTTGGATATCCTTGAGAAAAAAATTATGCGGGGAGACATGGAATATCAAACGGAAGAAAAGGGACGTCTTCTGCAGAATCAACAGTTAAAAACACAAATTCAGCAGATGCGGGCCAGACTGAACAAATTTCTGAAATCCGATATCTTTAAGGAAGTCAAACCTACAGGCAAAGCCTTATATCCGCTCCACACCACCAATCTGTTCACAAATCATCGAAGCTATGCGAAGGCTTTTCAGCTAATGCGAAATTACGAAAAGGTCGGCAGATTATTAGAGGCGCGGGCGCCATATTACTCCTGCGCCAAATCCTCGGAAATATATGAGTTATGGTGCTTTTTTAAAATTCTTGAACTTCTCATGGTGGAATACGATTATCAGATAGTCAGGGTTACTGAAAAAAATGATAAAACGAAGCCTTATCAGTTTCAGGCGGTAAATCCGTCCAAAAGGATTTCCGATTATATTGAACAGTTTTTCAGAGGGCTGGAAAAGCCGGAAAGCAATGCCGAAGCTTTCTATGATTTCATCGTTTATCTTGAACAGAGGGACAATCCCGAACACAATATTTATCTGGGATATAACTGCAGCCTGAGCGCAGCCCAATCCAAAACGGTGCGGCCCGATATTCTTATGATTGTGGAGCGCAAATATATATTCACCTGCGATGCCAAATATAAGAATTACCGGGAATCCTTTATGGGAATGAAAGAATGGTATGTTGATTTATTTGAATGTGCCGCCTATAAATACCAATATCGTATGGATGAGCGTCAAATGCGTTTTATTCATGAAAAAGAGCTGTTGGAAGCGGACCTTCACCAGGTCAAAAAACTTGAAAAAAGAGGCTGCTGTATTCTCACTCCGGCCCTGACCGATTCAGCGGATGTGAGTTTCTATATCGTCAGCAAAATTGAAGAAGATTATAAAAAATACCTGGCGCTGCTGAAAAAGGGCCAGGTAAATATGGACTATGATGGAAATGAACGATTGGATTCAAGGGAGTACACGGAAAAGCTGTACGACGCCATCCTTTCTTCAAAATCCACTTATGAAAACCGGATTGCCTCCGTCCGCTTTGTGCCGGGGGACATCCTTAATTTCAGAGTTTTATTCGGCGGCATTTTCAGGCAGCAATTGACGGAATTTTACCGTTTATAATTGCCGCGCTTCTGCCCATGCCTTTCTGCTCCGGATTAAGATTCCGGAGCAGATATGACGAATTCTTTTGCGTAAGGGGATTCAAAAACTAAATCGTCCAGCCGGCTTTGGAGTCTGGAGCGAATATATCGGCAGCCCAGACCGCTTTCAGCGGCGGCATCCGCCCAGGCGCGCCTTGTCCGCTCGTCTACAATTATGGAGATGCCCTGCTGCTTTTCGATTTTCTTTACAGGGGATATCTGACTTTCCAGAATTTTTTCCAAGTCATCGGCGCTTAACTTATTCAGCGTAATAATCTGCTGAATACGCCCCGCAATCTCGCGCCGGACATTGGCATAGGCGATTAAATCTTCTTCGGTACATTCGGCAATCTTGCTTTCTTTCTGAAGTTCACCGCCAAAACCGATTGTTCCGGAATCCATCGTTTTTGCCTTGAGCATCGTCTCAAAACTTCCGCAGAAAACAACGGAAACATTTGAACAGTCTACCGTATAGGAGGTATTTTTCTGCTCATCCACAAAGGTGATGGTGTCGCCGTCCATGATTTTGAGCAGCTCATTTTGAATTTTATAGGAAAAATCTGTCCCGCCGCCGCCAACGGCCGGCTCAAAAAGCTTATCCGCCTCGTCGATAACAATCACCATGGATTCGGCTTTTTCTCTCGGCTCGGAGATAAAAATGTCTTTAATATGATAGGAGCCTTTCCACCCGTCACAGCAAAGCTGAGGCCCGTTAATGATTTTTATAAAATCAAATTTTTTGGAGAGCACACGCCAGATTTCGGTTTTACCGCAGCCGGTGGCTCCGGCCATCAGAATATTCCGGCTGTTATTGTGCAGATGATTATAGATAAGCATCGCTGCAGCCCGTTTAGCGGCTGTCTGCCCATAGATATTGTAATCCAGATAATTATAAATACTCTGGGGCGTCCATTCAAACTTATTCTCATCAAATGGAGTTCCCCCAAAGGCCGGTTCGAAATTATCATCCGGGGAAGAGGTCATATTCTTTTCATCATTCAGCATATAACTGACATTTGCGGAAGCCGAAGCAAGAATCCCGGCAAGCTGACTGATTTCCTTCTCCGACAGCGGCGTTCTTGCCAATGCCTTCTGAAATACATTTCCCGCTGTACCTGTCGGCATTTTATCCCAAAAGGAAGAAAGCTGTTCAACATCGTCAAGCATCGAGCAGTACTTTTCATCAGGAATTGCATCGAAATCGCCGCTCTTGACCTGCTTTGTAAAGGTCACCGCAGGATTAACCCTTTTTGTGTGGGCGCAGCCCCTGGCAATAAGGCTGATATAGGTTTTCCAAAAATCTTTTGCTGCTTTTCTTTTCATAAATGTTCTGTTCCCCTTTCTCAGACTTTTTTGAATGTTTCGTACATCTATTATAAATCCTCCATTGGAATTCATCGTAAAATTTACGGTGAAAAACATTTGAAAATTTTTATTGGGCCCATCGGATAATTTCTAGCCGATATGCTGCCGGTCATATTCCTTCCCATAGTTTTCAAGGCAGGCCTCCGACAACTGTTTTTCCGCCTCATTTCCCTTCGGCGCCCGATTAAAATATTTGGAAAACAGAGAGTCCACTTCTTCCGGAAACTTTGTCAGATGGTTCATTTCCAGCTCCCGCATCAAATCGAGAGCCCTGTTTCTCTGCTCAAGATATATTTGATAAATAGAATAAAAATAATCCGCCGGTTTAAAGTCCTCCGGCATTTTTCCGTACAAGGCGTAATCCCCGGTGTAATCCGCATATTCATAAAAAACCGAACTTGGCGTCATTGCATTATCCGAATCATATTTCAGGCTGAGCACAAGAAGTTCACAGGGGATTTTATTTTTCATAAAGCCTGCGTATCTTTCACTTTCCCGGAAAGTTTCCATGTAATCTTCAATATAATCCCTGCCGACAATACATAAAGCCACACCGGTAAGCCTGTCGTGAATCAGCGGAATAAACAGATTTCTATATTCCTCTTCACTTCTTCCCTGCTCAATCAACGTTTCATAAAAATGACAGCATTTTTCGCGGAAAGCCTCCGGCCCTGCCTCTTCAGGCAGCCCAAGCATATCCTGACACTTTTCGAGAAGCTTCATTGTCTTATCCGTCTTTCTGGCCCGACCCGTTTCCTTGACCTGTTCCAGCGGATACAGCGCATTATGTTTTATTTGATAACCGCTGTCATATAAAAATGTATGTACTTTAAAATGTATCAGGTTACATTCCAATAGGGCGAACAGATTATCCAGCATCTGAATATATTCCGGCTTCTGAAAGCAGGCCTCATACGCCTCCTGCACTTCCGGAAGATTCCGGCAAAAATCTTTCAGGAGCTTTTGCAGCGCCGACTTACTTTTGCATCGGCCTCCGGGAATATTCCGGCTTCTGCCGGTACACCGGCTCTCAGAAATCAATGGAGCGGATTTAAATCCCCGCAAAACAAAAGTCATCTTCCGATATAACTCATCGAATTTTTCCTCATAAAAAAAAGGCGCCGAACGCCTGGCAATCGTTCGCAAAATTTCTGAGAAACATGCAAAAACTTTCTGCGGATTCGCAGAATTCTCCTGAAACAATTGATAATAATAGCAAAACCTCGGAATCGCACTCACATTGTCGGCCAATGCCTCCTGTCCGTCAGAGCCCGCTTCTTTCCTTAACCTGTCCACCGATTCCTGAATATCCTCCGTTAAAAACAGGGCCAGAACCGAGGACGTCCCTTTCAGCAGATAGTCATTTGCCAGCTTTTCAAACAAATCATCCCTAAAAGATTTTTTATCATTTACAGGTAATGGCGTCCTCACTTTTTTGCCTCCTGATTTTTTCTGGCTATATCCAGCCCTTTATACAACTCGTGGAACATATCGGCAAATGCCTCCGGATTCGAATACAGCGTAAGGCCGTAATTTTGCAGATAAGCTTTAAATGCAATTGGAATAATATCATTGATATGACAAAGTTCCGGCGATGTAATCTCTTTTAAATGTTCAAATGCCTGAATAAATATGTCCGGATTGGCAAAATAAAATCCCAGCCGTTCAGCTTCCTGTCTGAGATGTTCCCGGCCTTCCGGCTCCTCCAAGTCAGAAATACGAAAACTGCAGGCCTCATCCTCTCGCTCCCAATCCTCTGACATTTCCTGAATATATTCTTCATCCTCTTCAAGTTCTTCCCACTCGCGGTTCCATGCATCCAGCTGTTCAGGATGAATTTTCTCAAAGCCTTCATCCAACATGCGCTGAAACTCTTCCTCCGCTGCCTTACAGGCAGCCTCTGCATTTTCGCAGGAGCCGTAACACTCAATCTCCAATGCTTCACCCTGCAGATAAGGTGTCGGGAAGGATGTCCTTTTCCCGGTCAGCAGATAATAAAGAGTAGTTACCGTATAGCCGAGACTCTCCGAGACCGGATATTTGTTGGCCAAATCCTTCAGATAGAAGGCAAACCGGGAATTTACCGTATCCCATACCTCGCTCTGCATATGGCTCATAAGGGACGAAAAGGTGTCCGAAGTCACAGAGTTCACATAATACCCTTCGCAGGAACAATCCTCCGGAAGCAGAACATAATGCAAATCCGCCTGTACCGCCCGAATACATACATAGAGCAGTGTTTTTATGTAATCCCTCTCAACCTCTGTGAGAACACCCCGGCTTAAAGGGTAAGCTTCCAAAACATCCTTCAAAAATACCTGCATATTTTTCTCCGAATAATCTCCGTCCGCATCCTGAATAAGGGAGGAAACCGTAATTTCCTCCCCATTGCAACAGACGGTAATATCATCCAACATTCTTCTTAAAGAATACTCGAGTCTTTCATTCGAATAACGAAACCCGATTTTTTCAGGAAGCATCATTACCATCTCCTTCTGATTATAAAATATCCAACTAATTCATAATTTTTCAGCTAAAGAAAACCTCATTTTTCTTCGGCTCTTTACAAAGTCCTTCCAACAAGGACACATGGGATATAAGTTCCGCATCATCGAAATATTTTGCGCCCGACGGGCAAATACGAACACAGGCGTGGCATTTAATACAAAGCCCCGGAACCTTTGTGACATCCTCGGCATCAATCGACGCCATCGGACAGGCCTTCACGCAGGCGCCGCAATTATTGCACTTCGACACATCCGTTAATGGCTTCGCCTTCAAGAAATTAGCGCGCTGGCCATCTTCCTTCAACGGCACATAATATGGAGCCCCGGCATCCCCTGATACTTTCACAGCCGCCGGTATCTCTCCAGCCTCGCCAATCATGCGGCCAATCCGGTCTGAAAATTCCTGAATTTCAGAGATATCCGCCGCATCCGGCCGTCCTGCGCCCATTATATTCGACATCGAATGTCTTGCGATAAACGCCCCTCCGGCGATTGTGTGGAATCCATTCTTTTCAAGGATGTCGCACAACTCTGCCAGAGAATTGTCATAGCTTCTGTTTCCGTAGGTTATCACCGGGACAGCAATTGCGCCGTTTCCGATAAGCCGCGCTTTAAAATCCGGCATAATTTTGTTTGGAATCTTTCCGGCATATGTCGGAGACCCCGCCACCACCAGGTCGCCTTCGCCAAATACATATTCTTTTTGACGGCTGGCCGGCGATGTAAAATCCACCGAACAGCAGGATACCTGAAGCAGCTCCGCCAATCGGTTCCCAATCATCTCCGTTATTTTTTTCGTGTTTCCTGTTGCACTCCAATAGAGCACTGTAATTTTCTCAATGTGCATTCCCATATGAATTTCCTCCTGTTTCTCCTCCCCACTGTATATCTTTTCAGCATTTTATTTTCCCGCTGCTTATCCCACAGAAATGTCTGCCCAACATTTCCCTATGCCCATTATAGCAACTTACCCCCGCAAAATCAATCATATCAGTAAAATCATCCTCTGATTTTAGAAGAGCAGCCTCTGGTATACTTCCACCGCATCGAGAATATTATAAGGAGCCGTTTGATGGGAACCGCCTGCTCCTGCGGTGACAAGAATATATTCCTGCCCGCTGATTTCGGCGAGGCTTGCCAGACACAGGCCGGCCTCATCCGTATACCCGGTCTTGCCTCCAAGTATCATTTCTCCTTCGACCGATTTTCCCGCCTCCTCAATCTCTTCAACGCCCTTTGACAGGGTGCTCTGCATGTGAAAGCCCTTCGGATGGATATTAGTCGGCCCCACATCATAGATTTTACTTGTAAAAGCTTCCCGGAATATTTCATCGGACAGGGCATACTGCAGCAGAACCGCCATATCTTCCGCTGTTGTATAGTGATTTTCTTCATGAAGGCCTGTTGTGTTGGAAAAATGGGTAGAGTTCATCCCCAATTCTTCCGCTTTCCGGTTCATCAAATCCACAAAATTCTGTTCCGTTCCCGAAATATATCGGGCATAAGTCAGACAACATTCCGCCCCCGACGGCAGCAAAATACCGTATAATAAATCTCTGAGGCTCGCTTCCTCCCCCGGCTCAAATCCGGCCATGGAAGCGTCCTCTGCATATAAATCCGCAAACACACTTTCCTCAATCGTCACCCTTTGATTAAAATCATCCGTATGCTCAATCGCCACAATGGCTGTCATAATTTTTGTCAGAGAAGCCGGGTACATCCGCTCTTTGCCGCCCATATCCATCAACATTTCCCCGGTATCCGTATTTACCAGCACGGCATAGGGACTGTAAAGCTGCCCCGAACGGCCATTGGCTACCTGCACACTGTAATCCGGCATCCTCGGCGGCGCCGTCTGAATCCACTGCTTTGACGCCATATACATGGAAAATCCGGCGATGGCCCCGGTCATCATAATCATTATCCATGCAAAATATATTTTTCGTTTTAAAGACATATTTCATTCCTCCCAATGTTTCTGTCTTTCATTTTTCCCCAAAAATATATTTTATAGAACAAAAAACAAAAATAACGGGTATCTCTGTTTTAGAAATACCCGTTATTTTTATATATTCCTGCACGGAAGTGTCACCCGGAATGTGGTTATCTCCCGATCACTTTCCGCCGCGATGCTTCCGCCGTGAAGCTCCACGATTTCCTTTGCGATGGCAAGGCCGAGCCCCGCTCCGCCCGTATTGCTCTGCCGCGCTCCATCGAGGCGGAAAAACTTTTCAAAAATGGTTTCCAGTTTATGGGCCGGAATGGTTTTTCCGTGATTTCTGAAGGCAATAATGATCTGTTCCTCTGCCTTTTGGACAGTCACATTGATTTCTGTTCCCGGATAACTGTAGGCGATGGCATTTTTAAGAATGTTATTAAATACCCGGGCCAGTTTTTCCGAATCACCCTGAATAGAGATACCCTCATCCACATGCAGCTCTATGCGATTATCCTTTGCCGCCAGCAGCGGATAAAATTCATCCGTCATCTGAACAAGCATATAGGATAAATTTATCGTTTCCTCTTCCAAAACCATCTGCTGCAGATTATAACGGGTAATCTCGAAAAATTCATTGATTAATTTTTCCAGGCGCAGCGCCTTTTCCAATGTGATATGCACATATTTGGCTTTTTGCTCCGCCGGCATATCCGGCGCTTCATCCAAAAGGCTTAAATACCCGATGACCGATGTGAGCGGTGTCTTCAGATCATGGGCCAGATAGGTGATTAAATCATTTTTCCGCTGGGCCTCGTCCCTCAACGCCTGCTCATTTCGCTGCATCCGGCTCTTAATTTCCGCTATCCGCACCGAAACTTCCGAATACTCTGCCGGGAAAACATCGGATACATCCATATCCCTTGACATGTATCTCTGAATTCTCTCTCCCATATCTGTCACGGCTGTCTTTACCTGTCTGCCCGCTTTATAGCGGGATACAAAAAATAAAATCACAAGCCACAGGCACACAAATATAAGAAATGCCCAGAAAAAGAAATGTTTAAATGCGTAGATATTTAAATCCCGGACATACACTTCTTCCATCGTATAAGGGTCAATCACAGACTTTGGGATTAAAAACATCGCATCAAACCAATCCATGAGAAATCCATTCACGACCTTATCAAAAAAAGCATATAGCAAATGGCAGCCGATATAACCGGCCAGCAGAACCAAAAGCAGTTTTATCACTAAAAAAATCTTATTTTTCAATTTTATAACCGCACCCCCAAACCGTTTTTATATATTTCGGATTTTCGAAAGAATCCCCCATCTTTTCCCTCAGATGACGGACATGGACGGTGATGGTGTTGTTATTTTTACTGAAATATTCATCTCCCCAGATTTCATGAAACAGTTCTTCCGAGCTGACCACATTGCCCTTTCTTTCTACTAAAATGCGAAGAATCGAAAATTCTGTCGGTGTCAGCGATAAAGGCTTTTCATTCAGCGTACATTCATGGTTTTTCACATGAATCACAAGGCCGGAATGGATTAAAACATCCGACGTCTCCTCCTGTCCTCTGTTGTACCGCTTATAACGCCGCAGCTGCGCCTTCACCCTGGCTACCAGCTCCAGCGGGAGAAATGGCTTTGTGATATAGTCATCGGCGCCAAGAGCCAGACCATTCACCTTGTCCATCTCTTCCCCCTTAGCCGTCAGCATAATGACCGGATAATTGTATTTTTCCCGGATTTTCCGGCAAATCTGAAAGCCGTTCATATCCGGAAGCATCACATCCAGAATCGCCATATCCAGATTTTCATTTTCTATACAATAAAGCGCTTCCTTTGCAGAATAAAATTTAAATACCTGAAAATTTTCATTTTCCAGATACAGGGCCACCAAATCAGCAATTTCCTGTTCGTCATCCACAATCAATATTTTTTCACTCATGGCCTCTCCCCCTCATCGCAAGACCATTATACAGGAAACTGCCTCAGAAATCTTTAATATTTTCCTAAGAATACTTTTTTGTAGAAATCAGGACACCCGGTTGTAGTTGATGAGGCAGCCTTTCAGGATGATTTCCCGCTCTTCATCAGTCAGCTCGCCCAGTGTCATGGTGAACGGCGCCAGTTCGCTGCCAACTTTGTAGGCTGTGATCACATCGGCTTTTTCCTCCACCGCTTTGCGGATATCCGGCACAAAAAGGTAATCCCCGTTGGCAAACGGAAGCTCGCCCTCCGGGATAATAAACGGCAGCATACCCCAGTTAATCAGGTTTGAGCGATACCGCTTTGTCGCATACTCGTTGGCAATATTTGCCCATCCGCCGAGAACCTTCTGGCAGGAAGCCGCCTGTTCACGGGCGGAACCGTCACCCGGTTTCACTGCAAAAATCGTGCTTCCAACCCCCAGGTTGCCCTCGCCGGCTTCCGGGAATTTTGTATGAACGATTTCCATCACCGGTTTCATTTCCGGCAGAACTTCCAGCGGACATGTATTTGCTTCGATTGCCTTCTGGGCCTTCTGAACCTCTTTTGCGCGGCCAACATAAGCCGGGTCTTTTCTGGACAGGGTAAACTCTGCCAGTCCCAGAGGATTGGAACGGAAGGACGAAGTTTCTCCGGAAGGAATCAGTTCATCCGTTGTCGTTACCGGGTCATGAATTTCAGAAACAACCTTCAACAGCATATTCTGCGGAAGGGCGGACATGGCCGGCCAGTCCTTAATGTTTGGCCCAAGCTTGATTTCCACATCCGGGTCTGCCACGCCATGGCTGTCAAATACTCGGTTTTTATAGATTGTCTCATCGAAGAAATATTTCGGTTTTGAATAATTCACATCAATATCGGTTGCCGCTGTCAGATAACCCTTATTTGCCGCTGTCGCCGCAATCGAGCGGGCATCCATCAGGGCAACGGAAGAAATCTGTCCATTCTGAATCTTGGAACCTTCACGGTTCGGGAAGTTACGTGTGGAATGACGGATACTCAGCGCATTATTTGCCGGCGTATCGCCTGCGCCAAAGCATGGACCGCAGAATGCCGTCTTGACAATCGCGCCGGTGGACATCAATGCGGCTACAGCGCCGTTTTTCACAAGTTCCATATAGATTGGCGTGCTGGCCGGATAAACGCTTAATGTGAATTCATCCGGTCCGATGCTGGCTCCCTTCAGAATATCCGCCGCATCGCAGATATTTTCAAAACCGCCGCCGGCACAGCCTGCGATAATTCCCTGTTCCACATAGAGACGGCCGTTGCGCACCTTATCCTTTAAAGTAAAGTTTACCTGCCCGTCGAGGCTGACAAGGGCACGTTTTTCACAGTCATCCAGAATATCCATCAGGTTGGCGTTTAACTCATCAATTGTATAGGTGTTGCTTGGATGGAACGGCATAGCGATCATTGGACGAAGATCGCTCAAATCAATCTCAATCATGCCATCATAATAAGCAACTGCTCCCGGATTTAATTCTTTATAATCTTCCGGCCGTTTATGAATTTCATAGAAATCTTTAATTTCATCATCGGTACGCCAGATGGAGGACAGACAGGTTGTCTCCGTTGTCATAACATCCACGCCGATACGGAAATCCGCACTCAGATTCGAAACGCCAGGGCCGACGAATTCCATCACTTTATTTTTTACATAGCCGTTTTCAAACACTGCTCCGATAATCGCCAGAGCCACATCCTGAGGGCCGACGCCCGGAATCGGTTTACCTTTTAAGTAAACGCCGATCACGCCCGGCATATTGATATCATAAGTCTGATTCAAAAGCTGTTTTACCAGCTCCGGCCCGCCTTCGCCCATAGCCATCGTACCTAAAGCGCCGTAACGGGTATGGCTGTCGGAACCGAGAATCATACGGCCGCCGCCGGCCAGCATCTCTCTGGCAAACTGGTGGATGACCGCCTGATGCGGCGGTACATAAACGCCGCCGTATTTTTTCGCGCAGGATAAACCAAACATATGGTCATCTTCATTAATCGTACCGCCAACGGCGCAGAGGCTGTTATGGCAGTTTGTCAATACATAAGGCACCGGAAATCTTTCCAGCCCTGATGCTCTGGCTGTCTGAATAATCCCAACAAAGGTAATATCATGGGAAGTCAGTTTATCAAATTTGATTTTCAGCTTTTCCATATTTCCGGAAGTATTATGGGCTTCCAGAATCCCATAGGCAATCGTATTCTTTGCCGCTTCCTCTTTGGAAACTTCTTTCCCTGTCTTTGCCGCAAGGATCTGCTTCACGTCGCCGGCATCTTCCACGATATCCGCACCGTTCAAAAGATATACGCCGTTTTCGTATAATTTCATACGCTTTGTCCTCCTATTCTACAGCCACATGGCTCATAAATATCTTATATAATTCCGGGTATTCCCGTTTCAGCCGCACCGGTTTATAATCCCCGTTTAAAAAGCAGTGGGTCGACTCCCCGGTACACCGAAGTTCTCCGGTTTCCGAATCCAGCACCCGATAGGCAATCGTCATCTTAACACCGGTGAATTTCGTAATTTTTGTGTAAATATCTACAATGTCATCATAGCGAACCATGGATTTATACTGACATTCCACAGAAAGCACCGGTATGATAATGCCCATCGCCTCAACCTTCGTAAAAGGACAGCCCATTTCCTCCATGTAACGAAGTCTGGCTTCCTCAAACCAGCGAATATAATTGGAATGATGGATAATCCCCATCTTATCTGTTTCATAATAGTTGGCCCGACGTGTATAAAGGCTTTCCAGGGCATCTCCGCCGTCCTGCTCGTCAATAATAATCTCTCTCATTGTTCACCTCTCCTGACCTTTTTTTATATTAGCACACTTTTCTGCTCTGTCAAAGTAAAATCGAATAATTATCCGACAAAAATGTATTGTACGAGAAGCATATAAATCAATGTACCCCCGGCAATGCTTAAAAGTACATTTTTCTTCCATTTATGGATGACAACAATAAAAGCAATGGCAATCAGCTCTGGGATTCCATGGCTGCCGCTGAAGATATTCACATCCTTCAGGCAATAGACGACCAAAAGTCCGATTACCGCATAGGGCAGCACTGTCCCCAGATAACGAATATAGGGCGGTGTTTCCCTGTTCTCCGGAAACAGAATAAAGGGCAGAAACCGGGTCAGCATTGTCCCGGCAGCACAAAGCCCAATCGTAATTAACGCCTGAAAAGCTGTCATAGACTATCCCTCCCCTGCATCCGTTTCTGTGCCAGCGAAAGGCAGACTAAAATGCCGAACATCGCCGGAATTAAAAAGGAACTGCTTCCGAAAATTATCCGGCAGAGCAATGTCACGGCCACGCCGGCAACCGCCGGTATATGGTTGTCCGTCTCCTGCCACTGGCCGACAAATATAACGACAAACAGGGCCGTCAGTACAAAATCCAGCCCCTTCGTGTTAAAAGAAATGATAGAGCCGAGAAGAGACCCGACAGCGCTCCCGGCCACCCAGTATATCTGGTCCAGCAAAGTCACCCAAAACATATACCATGGCCTGGATATATCCTCCTCCGGCTCCCTTCCGCAGAGGACTGAAAAGGTTTCATCCGTCAGTCCAAAAATCAAATAGGGCTTTAACTTTCCCGTATTCTTAAATTTATCCAGCATGGACAGCCCATAAAATAAATGCCGGGCATTCACCATCAATGTCATGACAAAAGCCGCCATCGGATGAAAAGCCGAGGCCAGTAAGGATATTGCCACATATTGCATAGAACCGGCATAAATAAAAATGCTCATCAATAAAGCCCATCCGATGCCGTAACCTTTGGCATTCAATAAAATTCCGAAAGCCATTCCCAGAAAAACATAGCCTGTCATCACCGGAATAGTTCCCGGAAAAGCGGCTTTCAAAGCCTTCCTTTGTTCATCTGCCAAATTACTCATTCCCCTCATCCTGTTCAACCTCCGAACCTGAGGTCTGCTCCTCCTGTAGATTCCGTTCTTCCCGCAGTGTCCGTTCTTCCCGCAGTGTCTGGTCTTCCCGCAGTGTCCGTTCTTCCCGCTTTTTATCCCGCTCAATGCTGACGTTTTTATAACCGCCGTACCGCTCCCGGCGCTCCTTCCGCGTTTCAGCCGCATTATCGCTGTAAATCAACTGCTCCGTCTCCATATCATAGCCGTCGGCACGGACATAACTCTGGGTTTCCAACGGCATCTTTTTTTTGTAGAGCGCATATTCGACAAAGGTTTTAATCAGATAGTAAATAACGGCAAATACGGGCACGCCGAGCAGCATTCCCGGGAATCCAAAGATGCCGCCGCCAACCAAAATCGAGAATACGACCCAAAAAGGCGAAAGCCCTGTGGAATTCCCCAAAATCTTTGGCCCAAGAATATTTCCGTCAATCTGCTGAAGCACAATGATAAAAATAAGGAAAATAATTCCCTGCTTTAAATCCGTCAGGCTAATCAGAATCAGACTCGGCACAGCACCGATATAAGGACCGAAAAAAGGAATGACATTCGTCACGCCGACAATCACGCTGACCAGCATAGCATAAGGCATCTGAATCAGATTCAGCACGATAAAGCATACCACCCCGATAATCGCCGAATCAATAAGTTTTCCGGTAATAAAACCGCCGAAAATCTGATTACAGTGGCGCACAACCTCAATCATTGAATTGGCCGCATCCGGTTTCAGCACCGCATAGGCGATTTTCTTTGCCTGCCCCGTAAAAGTATTGGTGCTCATCATGACATAAATCGAAATAATAGCGCCAACGATAATATTATATAAAAACTGCAGAACATTCATAATACTCAAGGTGAAGGTATTAATTCCGGCCCGAAGCTGCGGATAAAAATCATTTTTCATCCATTTCTGCAAATACTCCATCGCCTGATTAATTAAATTCTGAAGGTCCTGGGAAAACTGGCTCTCATACTGAAGCCCTTCAAACCACTCGGTTATCTGCCGTGTATAAGTTGGAAAACGCATGATAATCTGAGAAATACTGGATACTAACTGAGGAAGGACCATATAGCCGAGAATAAATATAATTCCAAGGGCAAAGGCCATGGCGCAGCCCACAGAGATTCCCCGGATAATCTTTTTTGTCCGAACCGGATTTTTACTCTGCATCACCCTATCCGGCTTTAACAGCCGCCGCTCCACAAATTCAACAACAGGCAGCAGAATATAGGCAATGATCAGCCCGGCAATGACCGGCGCTAAAATCTTAAACAGGCTGGTAAAAGCCCGATGAAGCTCGGACCATTTAAAAAGGATGAATATAAAAATAATGCTCACGGCTATGACAAATAAGTAGACCGTCGCCTGCCGAACCATCCCCCGAAAAGATAATTTCTCAATACCGTCCTTTTTTTCTTCTGTACCTTTTTCAGCCATTTTCATCATCTTCTTTCACACTGCTGTTTTCAATAACTGCTCTGTGCCTGTTCTGCAGTCCCGCAATCAAACGTCCTGCGGCCCAGGCGCTGAATATGCCAATCAGCACGCCGCATAAAACATCTGTCGGAAAATGAACGCCCACATAAAGCCTTGACCAGGCAATCAACGCCGCCAGTATCAGAGATAAAACACCGATAACACGATTTCTCTCTTCGGATGTCCAATATAGGGCGCAGGCGGCTGCAAAGGAACTGCAGGCATGGCCCGACGGAAAGGAAAAATCCTTCTGCCGCTCCAAAAGCAGCAGAATATCGGAAAACTGTTCATAGGGCCGCACCCGGGCAATCATATTTTTCAAAGCCACATTGGTAATCAGCGCCCCGATAAGCAAAGCCAGCAATCCACAAAAGCCCATTTTCCGGGTCCGCTTAAAAACGAGAAGGAACAGACAGAGAAAAATCCAGAAAAGCCCGGAATTTCCAAGATGACTGATAAATACCAAGGGCTTTGTCAGCCATTCCACCCGCAGGTGTTCCTGAATAAACATTAAAATCAAATAGTCCAACCGGGTGATATACTCCGCCATACTTCCTCCTTCTTCTAAACGCCTTCGCCGTCAAAATCCGGGATAAAACTTTCCTTTGCCGTGCCGCCCTCCTGGATATAGGCGTTCTCGACACCTTTTCGAATCGTATACTGAATAAGCCGTTCATAAACCTGCCGTTTTACCCGCTTCTGCAATTCCGGGTATTTATCCAGAGGTCCCGACGGCGTATACTGATTCATCAAACTGAGATAAATATTATCTCCATAATTTTCATGAAGAAAATCAATAATCTGCCGGGAGTCCATCGACTGTCCCGGCAATACCATGTGCCGGACGATAATCCCCTTTGTCATCAGGCCATTTTCATCAAAAACCGGCGCGCCAGTCTGCCGGTACATTTCTTCCAGCGCTTTTGCCGCATAAAAGGAATAACCCTCTTCATGGGCATAGCGCCCCGACAGATGGACATCCATGAACTTGAAATCTGTCAGATAGACATCCACCCATCCATCCAGCAGTTCCAGCGTGTCCACCTTTTCAAAACCGCCCGTATTATAGACAATGGGCAGATGAAGCCCCATCTTCCGGCTGATGCGGAGGGCTTCAATAATCTGAGGTACAAAATGAGTCGGAGTCACCAGATTAATATTGTGGGCTCCCTTTTCCTGCAGCTCTATAAAAATCTGAGCCAGACGGATGACAGATATTTCCTTTCCGGCGCCGCCCCTGGAAATCTGTCCATTCTGGCAAAACACGCAGCCCAGATGACACCCGGTAAAAAAGACAGTGCCTGAGCCCCTTGTCCCGGAAATGCAGGGTTCTTCCCACATATGCAGGGCAGCTCTGGCAACCTTCAGTCCCGCCGTCTGCCCGCAGAACCCCCGGCGGCCCTCCAGCCGATTGACGCCGCACTCTCTGGGACACAAGCCACATTCCCGATACCACTTTTTCCAATTCATTTACACTCCGCCGTCCTCTTACCCTGAAATCTCAGAGCTATTCTTTCTATTTCTAAAAATCCAGAGATTTTAAAACTTTCCGCATGAAAATAACGCTCAAAGCAATCGCCATGATTTCCGCCAGCGGAAACGCCAGCCATACAAGATTTAAACTTCCTGTCTGGGCAAGAAGAAAAGCCACCGGAATCAGTACAACCAACTGACGGCCAACGGAAATAAACATACTGTAAATACCATGTCCCAACGCCTGAAGCATGGATATACTGATAATACTGAAGGCCGCAAAAAGGAAACTGATACTGATTGTCCGAAGGGCCGGAACCCCAATGGCAAGCATGGAATCCGAAGCATTAAACAATTCCAAAAGAACTGCCGGGAAAAGCTGGAAAATAACCAATCCAATCGCCATCATGCCAAAAGCATACATCATAGCCAGCTTCATCGTCTTCATAATTCTCTGCCTCTGCTTCGCACCGAAGTTAAAGGCAATAATCGGCACCATACCGTTGTTCAGCCCGAACACAGGCATAAATACGAAACTCTGCAGCTTAAAGTAAACGCCGAACACGGCTGTCGCCGTGGATGTAAAGGACATGAGAATCTTATTCATGCAGAAGGTCATCACTGAGCCGATACTGCTCATAATAATCGACGGCAGCCCCACCGCATAAATGTGCCCGATTACCTCTTTATCCGGCCGCATATCCCGAAACTCAAGATGAATATCCGTGTTTTTTGTAATATTCAGCACAGCGCTGATAATTGCCGCAATAATCTGTCCAATGACTGTCGCCAGCGCCGCGCCGGCCACCTCCATCTTTGGAAGGCCAAACCATCCGAAAATGAGAATCGGGTCCAGGATAATATTTATTACCGCCCCAGCGCCCTGAGTGAACATCGTATGAAAGGTTCTCCCCGTTGCCTGCAGCATACGGTCAAAAGCCACCTGAAAAAACAACCCAAAGGACAGAACAGAGACAACCGATATATAATCCCTTCCAAAAGAAATAATTTCCGGAATATCTGTCTGAAGTTTATAAAACAGCTCCGAACAGGTCAATCCAAAAATAAGAAAAACAAGATAGCTTGCACAGGCTAAAAACACACTGTTATTCGCCGCCTTATCCGCCATCCTCTGATTTTTCTCTCCGAGGCTCCGGGACAGCAGCGCGTTTGTACCGACACCGGTTCCGACAGCCACGGCTATCATTAAATTTTGAATAGGAAACGCCATCGAAACGGCTGTCAAAGCATTTTCATTAATGCGAGATACAAATACACTATCCACAACATTGTATAATGCCTGCACAAGCATGGATATGATCATTGGTATGGACATAGTTACCAAAAGCCGATTGACCGGCATGGTTCCCATTTTATTTTCCCGCTGTACATTCTCCTGACTCATCTTCTGTTCCTCCAAAAACTCCTCGAATCATGTTCTCTAAAATATCCGTTGTCAGCTCCAGGCCGATGCTTGTGTTCATACACGCATCAAAATTATGGCAGTCGCCGAAACGATTCATCGTAAAATGATTATAATAATCGCTCCGCTTCTTATCTATCTTCTTCACATAGTTCGGCATATTGTCCGGGTTTTCCCCGTAAACCGTGCGCACCCGCTCCATTCGTTCTTCCAGCGGCGCATAGAAGAAAAAGCTGAGCACATTGTCTCTTTCTCTTAAAATGTAATCGCCGCAGTTGCCGACGATCACACAGGAACCCTTATCCGCCAATTGGCTGACCACCTTCGTTTTTGCCAGATAAATCTGGTCAGACAGGGGCCGTTCCTGGGTGGACATGTACAAATTATAAAGGAAACTGGAAGTTTTCTTCTCCTGCCATTCTTCCACCGTTTCCCGGGTAAAACCACTCTCTTCCATCAACATATTGATGATTTCCTTATCATAAAAATCAATTCCCAGGCGTTTCGCCAGCGCCTGCCCAATCAGACGGCCCCCGGAACCATACTCCCTGCTAATCGTAATCACAAAATGTTTCATAACCATCGCCTCCTCTTTACAATCATAGGAGCCATGATTTTTAACCACGGCTCCCCATTTTCATATTCTTTAGCATGCGAAGCTCCGTACTATATTCCCAGATAATATCCCTGAGCCAATATGGACTCTGTACGGGAAAGTACCTCCTTAGCCTCCTTATAGTTCTGCTTTGCCAGCGCCGCAATCATATAATTGGTCAGGCACAATGGCGCTGCAAAGGAATTCTTATAGGTTACGCTGGAAATAGCGCAGGGCAGAATGACATCGCCATAGCCGCTCACCGCACCGTAATTCATACTGGTAATCAATATGACTTTGGCGCCATGCTCCCGCAGCCATGTAATCATAGTTGCCGCCACTTTCGAATATCTCGGGAATAAGTAGGCAATGCACACATCGCCCTCACCGGCCCCGACAATCTCCTCCGGATAAATCATGCCTATGGACTGAATCAGATTCACATGCTTTTTGATTTCTCCCAGTTGAGACGCCATATAATGGGCCACGGCAAAAGAACTTCGCATACCGAGAACATAAATATTTTTCGCACCGGAAATAATCTCAACGGCCTTTTTCAAATCTTCATCCCTCTGAACTTCCAGTGTCTTTCGGATATTTTTTATATCATTCTCAAAAGACGCCCTTAACAGATGATTATCTGAAATCGGCGGCATATCTGCCAGCCGCCCCGGCAGGGATTCCTTCTGTTTTAATTCCGCCTGAATATCTCTCTGCATTTCAGAAAACCCTTTATAGCCCAACGCCCTGGAAAAACGGATAATTGTTGTCGTGCTGACATCGATTTTTTCTGCCAGACTTTCCAGCGTGCTAAAAGCAAACTCCGTCATATGATCCGTTAAATAATTGGACGTCAGCTTTTGGGAATGGGTAAAAGAATCAAAATGCTGATTGAGATTTGTTAAAAAATCCGACATTTTTCACGTCCCCTTCTTTAGTATGCCCTTTCGGGCATCCCGTATATCAAATGCTTCGCATGGGCGCGCTTCGTCAGGCTCCGCGCGATAAAGTATATTTTAGATTGTATCATTTAATACATGGAGTGTCAATTTGGCATTTTAATATTTGACCTTCCACATATAACGGCGTGTATTATAATCCTTTTTTATAGTATAAGATAATTGTCTCATATAGACATTATTCAAAATCGGCGAGAAGAGTATATGATTAAAATATTCACACACCGAATCCGGGATTCGGTTGATTCCCAATTCTTTGGCATCCAGAATATATACTTTTTCTCCGCCGTACCGTTTCAAAAAGTCAACCGCCCGCTCATCCGCCGGCCGGGTCCGCCCATCAGCCACAAGCAGAAAGACGGAGGTGTTTTTATCAAGCACTTCAAAGGGGCCGTGGAAAAACTCACAGCAATTGACCGTCGGCGAATCAATCTGGAGCATCTCTTCAATGTTGCAAATCGAAAATATATAGGCAGAACCCCAGGCCGGGCCGCTGCCCATAACATAAATCGTCTTTTCATCTTTATTCTGCTCCGCCCATTTTTTTGCCAGCGGCGTCGCATATTCGACTGCCTTCCGATAAATATCATCCGCAATATCAAAGGCCGCCATGGCATCGGCATAGCCCTCATAGCCTTCCGTCAACTCAGTCAGTGTCATTGCAATGGAAAGGCCGATGCTGGAATTGACCCTCTCTGTCCGGCTTTCATCCAGGGCAATGCTCTCATATTTAATATTATAATCGCATATCCGGGTTAATTCGGATTCCAGCACGTATAAACCAATGGTCGCCGCACCCTTCTCCTTGGCAATTCCGGCAGCCTCACAGGTTTCCGGCGTTCCCCGCATGGAGCAAATCACAGCCAGCGTATTTTCTCCCACAAATTTTGGCGTCGCAAAGACAAATTCATTGCTCGTAAAGGATTGGGAGCGCAGCGTCCGGCTTTCCCTGTCCATAAAATACTGGGCCGGATAAAAACCGCCGTTCGAGCCTCCGGCCGCAATCCACACTACATTCTGGATACCGCCAACGGATTCTTTTTCCTCTAAAATCTTTTGAACCACGTTTTTTACTTCTTCCTGAATTTTCATTGGTATTCCCCTTTCGTATTAATACATCTTATAACATTATATATTGTATTCTCATGGTAGCACAATGAAAAACAGGTGTAAATATTTTTTAATTCTCTTTTGCATTTTTGTGATAAATATACCACAGTCCCTTTAAAAGCAAATCCGGGTCATAGATGATTTTCTTTCGGCAAAACGGCACAATAACTCCGGCAATACCGCCTGTTGCCAGCACCGTTATCTCACCGCCGAGCTCATCCTCCAGCCGTTCGATAAGGCCGTCCACCATCGCCGCATTACCGTAAATCAAGCCGCTCTGCATACTTTCAATGGTATTTTTCCCTATCATATGCTTTGGCTTCTCAAAACGGATGTAAGGCAGTTGGGATGTCCTCTCTGTCAGCGCATCCTGGGAAATCTTTACGCCGGGCATGATCAGAGTGCCGAGATAGGAACGCCGCTCGTCCACCACGGAACAGGTTGTCGCCGTTCCCATATCAAATATGGCTATTATCCCAGAATACTCCTCCACAGCGGCCACCGCGTCCACCACCAAATCCGAACCCAGGCTGGCCGGGTGGTCCGTTGCAATGCGTATGCCGGTACGAATCCCCCGGCCGACAACTAAAGGCGTCAGCCCCGTCATCAGCCGCATGCCCTCCCGAACCACATCGGTAAGCCCCGGGACAACCGAGGAAATGATAATTCCCTGGACGCCCTCCAGCGTCACATGATAAATATCCAGAAGGGTTTTTAATTCAATCATAAACTCTTCTTTTGTTTTTTGCCGGTCACTTCGTATCCTTCCGGAAAAACAAACCTTTCTCTGTTCATCCATCAGGCCAATAACGATATTGGAATTTCCGATATCCACTGCCGCAATCATGTGCCATTCCCTCCTTTATTCAACCATTTTTCCCGTCCCACAAATTTTTCAGCCCATCGAGAAGTTTATCTGCCGCCGCCTCTTTCGAAAGCATCGGCAAGTCATCTACGCCATTTTTACAAATAAGGCTGAGATGATTTGTATCTGTTCCAAATCCGGCCCCATCCTCTTTCAGACAGTTCGCCGCAATCATATCCGCATTTTTCCGCATCAGCTTTGCCATGGAATTTTCCAGCACATCCCGGGTTTCCATGGAAAAACCGCAGAGTACCTGATTTTCTTTTTTATGCTGTCCAAGCCATGCGAGAATATCCTGAGTCCTGCCGAGGGACAGCGTCATATTCTCATCTTTTTTCTTAATTTTATCTTCTGCCGTCTGCATCGGCGTATAATCCGCCACCGCGGCCGCTTTGATGATAATATCCTGGCTTTCCCACCGCTCCTTTACCGCTTCAAACATATCCGCTGCCCGGATAACCGGGACAACCTCGACAAATGGCGGCGGCGTAAGTTCCACCGGCCCGCTGACTAAAGTTACCTCAGCGCCGCGAAGCATCGCCTGACGGGCAATAGCATACCCCATCTTTCCCGTTGAATGATTAGTGAGGAAACGCACCGGGTCCAGGGGTTCCCGGGTCGGCCCTGCGGTGACAAGAATCTTTTTGCCCGCCAAATCCTTTTCATGGCCAATCTCCCGGACAATGTAGTCATACAGCACATCCTCCGAAGGCATTTTTCCATCCCCCGTCGTTCCGCAGGCCAGATAGCCGTTTTCCGGCGGAATAATAATTTTTCCATAACCGGCCAGGCGGCCCAGATTGTCCTGGACCACCGGATTATGAAACATATTGACATTCATCGCCGGCGAAACAATCACCGGGCAGGTCATTGCCAACGCTGTCGTGCTGAGCATATCATCCCCAATGCCATAGGCCATCTTGGCAATGATATTGGCCGACGCCGGAGCTACAAGCATCACATCCGCCCGGCTGGCCAGGGATACATGGGCAATATGAAACTGAAAATTCCTGTCAAAGGTATCCACCATACATTTGTTGCCTGTTAAAGACTCAAAGGTTGTCGGATGGATAAAATTCGTCGCATTTTTGCTCATAATGACATGGACATCCGCATGCTGTTTGACGAGGCGGCTGGCCAGCCCCCCAATCTTATAGGCCGCAATGCTTCCTGTCACGCCGAGTACAACCGTCTTTCCTTTCAGCATTTATTCCACCTCGTCCATTTCAGACAAAAGTCCGTGCTTTTCATAATGTGTGATTCGTTTTACTTTGTTTTCATCGTCAACAAAAACAACCTTCGGCGCATATCCGGTCATCTCTTCCGGCATCATTCCCGCGTAGCACATGATAATAATCTTATCGCCGACCTGCACCATTCTTGCCGCCGCACCGTTCAGACATATCATACCGCTGCCGCGCTCCCCAGCGATAACATAGGTTTCGAACCGCTGCCCGTTATTAATATCTACAATCTGCACCTGCTCATACTCACAAATGCCCGAAGCTTCCATCAGCGCTTCATCAATCGTAATGCTTCCCACATAATCCAGTTCTGCCTGAAGGACCGTTGCCCTGTGAATTTTCCCTTTTAACATCGTCATTATCATATTGTCTGCTCCTGTATAAAGTTATCAATCAATCGCGTCTTTCCGATAAATACGGCAATGGCTGCCAGCACCGGGCAATCCACCCTGTGATGAATTTCTATGGTATCCCATTTTACCATTTCCACGTAATCAATGCGGGCCAGCGGCTCTTCGGAAATTATCCGCCGCATCTCGGCAAGTACCTTTTCACCGTCTTTTTCTCCGGCCTGAACCATGGCCTGTCCCGCCTTAACAGCCCGGCTCAAAACAAGGGCGGCCTGCCGTTCTTCCGCCGACAGATAGGTATTTCTGGAACTCTTCGCCAGCCCGTCCGCCTCCCGGATAATCGGACAGCCGATAATCTCCAGATTCATATTCAAATCCCTGACCATACGGCGAATCACCGCCAGCTGCTGCGCATCCTTCTGTCCGAAGTATGCCCTGTCCGGCATGGCAATATTAAAGAGTTTGTTGACAACTGTACATACACCGCGGAAATGGATTGGCCGGCTTTTTCCGCAAAGCTCCGCGGTCACACCGCTCATATCAACAAAGGTCGTAAAATCTTCCCCATACATCTCGGAAGGCTCCGGCGCAAAGATTAACGCCGCTCCGGCTTTCTCGCAGAGAAGGCTGTCCGCCTTCAAATCTCTCGGATAACTCTCTAAATCCTCTGTCGGTCCAAACTGAATCGGATTGACAAAAATGCTGACGACAACTCTGTCATTTTCCTCCACGGCACGGTCAATCAGACTTTTATGTCCTTCATGAAGATAACCCATGGTTGGGACCAGCCCAACGCTCAGCCCCTCTTTCTTCCATGCCTTAACCTGCGCCTTCACGCCGGCGACTGTCTTTTCTATCTGCATCACAATTGCCTCCTAGTATAATTTCTCAATGACTTCATTTGAAATGCCGTATCCATGCTCCGGAGCCGGGAAAGCGCCCCCGCATACTTCATCGATATAGCCTTTAAATGCGGCCTTCATAGCTTCGCCGATATTCGCATAACGTTTTACAAACTTCGGCGTAAAATCAGAGAACATACCAAGCATATCCTGATATACAAGAATCTGTCCGTCGCAATCAGCGCCCGCGCCGATTCCTATCGTCGGCACATCCACTGCCTCAGTCACTTTTTTTGCCAGAGCAGACGGCACACATTCCAAAACAATGGCAAAGACACCGGCCTCTGCAATCGCTTTTGCATCGTCTAAAAGCTTCTGGGCTGCCGCTTCGTCCTTCCCCTGCACCTTGTAGCCGCCAAAAGCATTAATGGACTGAGGTGTCAGTCCCAAATGGCCCATAACCGGGATTCCGGCCTGAACAATCGCCTGAATCTGAGGAACCACCTCGATGCCGCCTTCCAGTTTGACCGCATTGGCCCGGCCTTCCTTCATCAGGCGGCCTGCATTTTTCAGCGCATCATACACCGAGCCCTGGTAGGACATAAACGGCATATCCACAACAACAAGGGCATTCTTTGCGCCTCTGGACACGGCGGCCCCGTGATGAATCATATCTTCCATCGTTACAGATATGGTATCCTCATAACCGAGAATGACATTTCCAAGGGAATCCCCGACAAGAATTCCGTTAATTCCGGCAGCATCCAAAAGACTTGCTGTCGAATAATCATAGGCTGTCAGCATGGACAGCTTCTTTCCATCTTCCTTTGCCTTTTTAAAGGTTGCAACTGTGTTTTTCATTTTACTTCTCCATTCCTTTCAAATATTTGGGATAAACTGTGATAATCCCTCTCCGGATGTTTCCGTTTTGCAATATTCACCAATATCTCGGACAATCGCATATAAATTTCTCTCTCTTCCGGCGGCAGCACATTTAAATGTTTCTGAATCGTCTTTTCATCCGCCCGCTCAACCGGCCCCGTCAAAGCGGCGGTCGTTCCCACACTGGCTACCGATTGACAATTATGAAGGAATAAGGGTTTAAGCGCCGCCTCCCCGCTTTCTCTGTCAAAACCGCAGTCCATCAATAAATCGACCCCTGCTTCAAACAGGCCCGTAACCAGATTGCTGGCAAAAACAGCAGCGCCATGATACAGCACCTTCTGCTCTGCCTGAATCACCCGCACCGGATTTCCGAGTTTTTCAAAAAAATCCTTCCAGAAATCCAGATATGCCTCCGGTCCTTCAATTGTAAAATATGCTTGAGAAATTTCCCGATACGATTGCGATTTACTGTGAATCGCAAACAAAGGATGGATAGAATAACCAAATGCTCCCATTTGGTCAATCTCAGAAAATACGGCGCTTGTCATCACACCGCTACAGTGACAAATAAACTTGCCTGCCAAAGAATATCTTTTTATACCCATTCGGGCACCCCATATGTCAGATGCTGCGCATGGGCGCGCTTCGTCAAGCTTCGCGCGATAAGGTATACCCATTCGGGCACCCCATATGTCAGATGCTGCGCATGGGCGCGCTTCGTCA
>ERZ809224.433-NODE-433-length-40679-cov-15.131105_pt1 | contig 40679 bp, 30 predicted proteins | sample MGYA00520513_ERZ809224 | MGnify/ENA primary metagenome ERZ809224 (study PRJEB31576, sample SAMEA3212658) | Homo sapiens | biome: human-gut; feature: human gut; material: fecal | place: Sweden | collected 2012 ... | reverse complement strand
ATAAAGTTTCTATTCGTCGGACCAAGGTTTTGCCTCCGGCTTCCTTCAGACCCCATCTCACGATGGACCCCTTGCCATTGGCTGTGTGCTTGTTATGGTCATGCCGCACTAGGGACTTTCACCCATTAGATTACACCCATGCCGGGCGCACCCCCTTATCCGGCTGCGCCGGACTCCCTCCACGGGAAAGCGTCTCACGTGATTTTCGGGTCGCTATCGCTCCCCTACAAATCACGTTCGCTTGCCACCCTATTCAGGGGGGAGAATAGACCTCTCTACGCTTTCCTGTAGAGTTATGTGGCACACTGTTGAGCGTCCATAGTGCCCCCTGAACAGGGGGAAAGGTGGTGGCTCAGCCACCAAAGGGGGTGCCGCTTTTCCATCGCCCGCCAGGGCGGTTTTATGGTTTTATCATAATGGCGCCCTTATTTCCCAAAGGGCGCCCACCAAGGCCGTTAGCTGATAGCTGACAGCCAATAGCCGGTACTAGTTCACCAGCCCACTAGCCACCAGCCACTAGGGAAGTGCTGATTAAATCGTTATCTGATTTTATTCTTGAATTTTTATGCAATGCAAGGAATGGAGGCGACGCGAATAGCGAGCTATTTAAGGAGCTCCATGACGAAGCAGTGCATAAAAATTCTTATAAAAGCAGACTCTGCGAATTAATCAGTGCTTCCCTAGATCTGCGCCGTCAGGCGCTCCTCGATCCCGGCCCCGACCCCAGCCGCTCTGCGGCTGCCTTCAATCCTTTGCCTGATGCACCACGATCTGAGGGAAGGGAATGTCGATCCCGTTTTGGTCAAAGGCTTCTTTCACCCTGATATACAGCTCATTCTGGGCATCAAAATATTTCTGACGGTCCACCTGGGCTCTTACGTAAATACGGATGGATGATTCGGCCAGGGCGCTGACATAGACAGGAAGGTTTTCTTTGTTCAGCACATAGTCATCTTCCGTAAATATCTGTTTCAGCAGGGCAATGCACTTGGGCAGGTTGGTACCGTAGCCTACATCAAAGGTAAATTCCAGATTTCTTGTTTCGAAGGCGGAATAATTTTTAATGACGCTGTTGATAAGAGATGAATTAGGAATCACAATCATCTGGTTTCCCAAGGTGGAAATCAGGGTATACATAATGCGGATATCCGTAACTGTTCCCTGATTGGAGCCGACCTGGATATAGTCGCCTACCCGGAAAGGACGGAAAATGAGGATGAAAATACCGGATGCCACATTGCCGATATTGTCTTTGAGTCCCAGGCCGATGGCCAGACCCACGCCGCCAAAGGCTGCTGCCAGAGTTCCTGCTGCCACGCCGGCCGTTCCCAGCGCCACGATGGCCACAATGGCCAGGCAGAAGAAGAAAATAATTTCGGAAATGAACGTTTTAGCAGAAGGATCTACATTGCTCTTTTCCAGAATATGCTCGGCCGCTTTGCGAATGTAACGGCAAAGGATATAGCCGATAATAAAAAGAATAATGGCCTCCACCAGGTCCAGCCCCTTGGTAATGGCAAACATTTTCAAATCGCTGATAAATTTGGCGGTAATACTGATTTCATCAGTTACTACCTTTGTCACTGCATTGGTTTCCAATGGAAAAATCCTTTCTGTAAAATGTCTATGAAATAGAAGAAATCCATATTTCTTTTATTTTACCATATCTTACCAGCAGAAAAGCGGTTCCCCTTCAGGAACCGCTTCTGCTGGAATCATGTTTATTTCGCCTGTTTTTCACCGGCCGTAATGATATTTTCAATCACCATGGCTGTGGTCACGCTGCCTACGCCGCCAGGAACAGGAGTAATGGCTCCGGCCACCCGGGAAACCGGTTCATAGTCCACGTCTCCCACCGTTTTGCCGTTTACCCGGTTAATGCCTACGTCAATAACCACGGCCCCCGGTTTCACCATGTCCGCCGTCACTGCTCCCGCATGGCCCAAGGCAGCCACCAGGATATCCGCTTCCCTGGTGATTTCCTTCAGGTTCTTCGTATGAGAGTGGCAGATAGTGACAGTGGCGTTCTTTTTCAGAAGCATAAGGGATACCGGTTTGCCGATCACATTGCTCCGTCCGATAATCACTGCCTTTTTCCCGTCGGGATTGATGCCGTAATGATCAAGAATGGCCATGACGGCCCGGGGAGTGCAGCCGAAAAGTCCGTCCTTCCCTGCAAAGAGCCTGCCTGCATTGGTATCGGTCAGACCATCCACGTCCTTGTCGGGATTGATTAAAGCAATCATCTTTTCAGAATCAATGCCTGCCGGCAGAGGCATCATCATCAGAATGCCCGTGATTTCCCGGTCATGGCTGAGATCAGTAATCAGGCTTCCCAGCTCTTCTTCCGTAATGTCTTCGGACTCACGGAAGATTTCTGATTCAATGCCGTAGCCTTTGGCCACTTTCTGCATAAAGGCTGCATACATGGCAGAAGGTTTGCTGTTCCCCGCCAGAATTACAGCAAGTTTTGGTTCATAGTGCTTTTCCCGCAATGCGGCCAGCCTTGCCCGGAGAACCTTTTCCAGGGAAGCGGCCGTTTCTTTTCCGTCCAGTATGTCTGCCATGTTAGAAGAGTCCTGTAATATGTCCTTCGTCATCTACATCGATCCGTTCAGCAGCCGGATGTTTCGGAAGGCCAGGCATGGTCATGACCTTGCCGGTCAGAACAACAACGAAACCGGCACCTGCAGAAATCTTCACTTCCCGTACATGCAGGGTGAATCCGGAAGGAGCGCCCAGTTTGGCAGGATCATCACTGAAGGAAGCCGGGGTCTTGGCAATGCATACCGGCACATTTCCAAATCCCATGTCTTCGATATGCTTCAGTTCCTTTTCCGCAGCGCTGTCATACTGCACAGTGCCTGCGCCGTAGATTTCCTTGGCAATGGTTTCAATCTTTTCTTTCAGGGACAGGCTGAGGTCATAGAGCGGCTTGTAGGCAGAACCTTTATCAACAGCTGCCAGCACCTTGCGGCCCAGGTCAAGGCCGCCTCTGCCGCCGTCTGTAAAGACGGTGGATTCAGCCACCGGAACGCCCGCTTCAGCGCAGGCATCTTCGATAACCTTCTTTTCTTCCGCTGTATCACTGGGGAACATATTGAGAGCCACCACAATGGGCAGGCCGTATTTCTTCAGGTTGGAAATATGACGCAGCAGGTTCGGAAGGCCTCTCTTCACGGCTTCCGGATCCGATTCAGTGAGTTCGTTCTTTGCTTTGCCGCCGTTCATCTTCAGTGCACGGATGGTGGCCACCAGCACGGCAGCGTCCGGTTTCAAGCCGGCGAAGCGGCACTTGATATCCAGGAACTTTTCAGCCCCCAGGTCGGCACCGAAGCCTGCTTCCGTTACCACATAATCAGCCAGATGGAGAGCTGTACGGGTAGCCAGTACGGAGTTGCAGCCATGAGCAATATTTGCGAAGGGGCCGCCATGGATAAAGGCCGGTACATGTTCCAGGGTCTGTACCAGGTTCGGTTTCAGGGCATCCTTCATGAGGGCAGCCATGGCCCCCTGGGCGTGGATATCACCGGCAGTAACCGGTTTGTTATCATAGGTGTAGCCTACGATGATCCGGGCAAATCTTTCCTTCATATCCCGAATGGAATCAGCAAGGCAGAGGATGGCCATCACTTCGGAAGCTACGGTAATATCAAATCCGTCTTCCCGGGGAACACCATTGGCATGTCCACCAAGACCTACGACGATATGGCGGAGCACCCGGTCGTTCATATCCTCCACCCGTTTCCAGACCACCCGGCGGGGATCAATGCCCAGGGCATTTCCCTGCTGGATATGGTTGTCCACCATGGCAGCCAGCAGATTGTTAGCTGCTGTAATGGCATGAAGGTCACCGGTGAAATGGAGGTTAATATCTTCCATAGGAACCACCTGGGAATAGCCGCCGCCGGCAGCGCCGCCCTTAATACCCATGCAGGGGCCAAGAGACGGTTCGCGGAGGCAGATCATCGCCTTCTTGCCGAGCTGAGCGAGCGCCTGTCCCAGGCCTACGGTGGTGGTCGTCTTTCCTTCTCCTGCCGGGGTTGGAGAAATAGCGGTCACAAGAATCAGGTGGCCCATCGGCTTATTTTCCAGTTCTCTGGTCAGTTTCAGAGAAACCTTCGCTTTATAGGGACCATAATTTTCCAAATCTTCCGCCGGAATTCCGATGGAAGCACCGATTTCCGTAATCGGTTTCAGTTCTGCTTTCTGTGCAATTTCAATATCGCTTAACATCATGTCCACTCCTTCATACCCAACCACATTCAGAAATTTCCAGCTTCACCAGCCCCAAAGGCTGATGAAGCAATGCTCTTCTCATTATATCACAATAAGGGGAGGGTTGATGGGGCTTCGATCCAAGGTGTAAGTGGCGGCTTACGCCGCAGGATGCGTCAAAAAAGCAGCACCCTCTGACGGAGGTGCGCTGCTTTTTCATAGGTCCTGCCTATTTAATCATGATGGGAGAAGTGAACCTTAACATTATCTCCCCGTTTCACCCGGCTGCCAATGCCAGGCTCCTGTTTATCGGCATAGCCGCTGCCTTCAGGCTGGAAACCCAGACCGGCTCGGGTAAGCCATTCGCCTACGTCCCTCATGGACCAGCCGGTAAAGCTGGGAAGGCGGAATTCTCTGGCATTTTCCGGAGGAAGGCTGGGTTTGTAGAGTTCGATGGGCTTGTCCTGCGGCTTGGCATGAATGGTCTGGTCATCCAGGGTAGGAATTTTCAGATACCGCATGATCTGGGTCATGGCTTCCTTGAATACCGGCGCCGCTACCTGGCCGCCGTAGTACGTTCCCTTTGGCGTATCAAGCACTACAAGACAGATGGCCCTGGCGTCTTCCGTAGGACCGAATCCGCAGAAGGATGCTATGTACTGCCCTTTCAGGTATCCGCCGTTCACCGGATCCAGTTTCTGGGCCGTGCCGGTTTTACCGGCCATATGATAGCCCGGCACCTTGGCATTGGCACCGCCGCCTTCGGACACCTCTTTTTCCATCATGTCCTTCACGTCATCAGCCACTTTTTTAGAAATGGGATCGCCGCTGTATTCCACCGGCGTCACTTTGTAATCACTGCCATCAGCGTTCTTGATGGACTGGATAATATGAGGTTTCACCATTTTGCCACCGTTGGCTATGGCGCTGTAGGCCTGAACCATCTGCAGCGGCGTGACAGCGATGCCCTGACCGATGGACATGGTGGCCACATCGATGGGCCGCATATCCTTCGGTTCAAAAAGAATGCCGCTTCCTTCTCCGGGAAGTTCAATGCCCGTAGGTTTGCCGAAGCCAAAGGCCTTGGCATAGCGGGTCAGTGTTTCGCCGCCGGTCAGAAGACCGACATGGGCAAATCCGGTATTAATGGAAAATTTCAGAATATCCACCAGCCGCACATCGCCGTAGGACTCATCGTTCCAGTTCCGGATAGCATGGCCCGAAGCCCATACGGCACCGGGATCATGCCACACCCGCTCCGTATCATAGGTACCTGCTGCCAGCGCCGCCGATGCAATGATAGGCTTGAAAGTAGAGCCCGGTTCGTAAATATCTACGACGGCCCGGTTCTTGAATTCCGCTTCCGTCGCCTTGTCATAATGATTGGGGTCATAGGTGGGTCGGTTTCCTAAAGCCAGAATAGCCCCTGTCTTTGGATCCATGACGATGATGATTCCCCCGGAAGCATGGGTGGATGTCATGGCCCGGTCAAGAGCTCGTTCCGCATAGAACTGGATATTCTGGTCAATGGTAAGGTACACGGACTTTTCTTTTTTGGCCCTGTAGGGCGCCATGGCAGATTTCAGAATGGGATTGCCCCTGGCGTCAGTCAGGATGTGCTGCTTATTTGCCCCGCCCCGGATGAGTTCATCCAGAGCCATTTCCAGTCCATCCAGGCCCTTGTCATCCAGGCCTACAAAACCAAGCACATTGGCAGCCATGGAATCGTTGGGATAGAAACGGCGGCTTTCATCAAAGAAACCAAAACCCTTCCATTTCTTTTCCTTAATCAGGGCGATGACCTTATCCGAATCTTCCGGATCCATCACCCGTTCCAGCCATACGAAGCGAGAGTCCTGGGATAAATCCTTCACCAGATCCCCTTCTTTTTGATGAAGAAGAGGCGCCAGCTCTTTGGCCGCTTCTTCAGGGCTTACATTCATGGTACCGGGATCGGCATAAAAAGATTTCACCATAATGGAAAAAGCCAGTTCCCTGCCATTTCTATCATAAATGGTACCGCGGGGCGAATAGAGAGTCTGCACCCCTTCTGTCTGGTTCAGCGCCATTTCTTCATAATGGTGGCCCTCTATAATCTGTACCCACATAAGTCGGAGAAGCAGAAGGCCGCCGATGATGCAGAGGATGAAAGAAAGCCTGATGCTTCGCTTCCTCATCCTATTTCTGGGCAGTTCCTTTTTCAAGTTCCCTTCTCCTCTTGAATCTCACCACCGCATCATAAAGGGCGGCTGGACTATTTTCCAGATTTCCATTCTGCACCCGGAGAAGGAGATTCTGCATTCCTTCTCCCACCAGGTTTCCCAAAAGCCGGGGTACATCCTTTCCGTAATGAAGCTCGCGGGTGGTCACAGGCACAGAAAGAGACACTTCTTCCATGTACCGCCCGAATTCGCTGTGCCCGGCAGTGTCTGAAAGGGACCGTCCGCAGCCGATGATATCTGCATTTCCCAGGTCTGTCATCTGATGAAAGGCTTCTGCCATGTCGGCAGAGGAACGAAAGGTCTTATTTCTTGCCAGACTTCTCACCCATTTCAGTGCATTGGCTTCCCCGAAATTAGCGAAATAATGAAATTTCATATGATTTTCCACAAGCCATACCACCCGGTCCGTGAAATCGGAGGGCATCTGCCAGCGAGAGAGTATCTCCCGGGCCATGCGGGCGCCTTCCCTGTCATGGCCGTAATCGGTGAGTTTTCCTTTCCTCACCGCCCGAATACCGGGCATGCCCTTTCCCACATCGTGAAGAAGAGCCGCCCAGCGGTTCAGTAAAAGAGGCTGTGATGCATCCACCACTGCCAGCGTATGGTACCAGCCGTCAAATTTATGAAATTCCTTCTGCTGGGGGAGACCCACCAAGTGAGAAAGCTCCGGAAGAATGGGTACTTTTCTGGAAGCGCCATTTTCTTTCACCTGACAGCTCATTTCATTGAGCCCGCTTCTCACCATGAGGTCCAGCCCCCGGGCAGCATGGGGCGTCACCAGGAGACGGTTGACTTCTTCCTTCACCCGTTCCAAAGAAAGCCCTTCCACCCGGGAAAAGGCACTCTTCATGCCTTCCACCAGACTTTTGTCCGCCATGAAATCAAGCTGCCCCAGAAAGCGGCAGGCTCTGAACATGCGGAGCGCATCTTCGTTAAACCGGTTCGATGCAGGACCAACGGTGCGGAGCCGTTTTTTCTCCAGATCCTCCAGTCCATGGAAGTAATCATAGAGACAGCCATCGCTATCCAGCGCCATGGCATTCACGGTGAAATCCCGGCGGCTTACATCTTCCTTCAGACTGTCGGAAAAAGAAACTTCCTCCGGCCGGTGAGCATCAGCTCCATAAAATTCCCGCCGGAAAGTGGTGACTTCATAGCTCTTTCCATTTCTCACCACAATGACCGTACCAAAACGCCGTCCACCACCGTCAACGGCCTTCCAGCCTGCAGCCCTGGCAATGCGCATGGTTTCCTCCGGCCGGGCTGAGGTGGTGATATCCCAGTCATGGGGCACAAGACCCATGAGAAGGTCCCTGACAGAGCCCCCTACCACATAGGCCTCTTTCCCTTCTTCATTCAGTTTACGAAGGATTGCAAGCGCCCCTTCATCGATTTTCCCTGCCCGTTCATCCTCCGGAAGGTCCCGGAAGCCTTTATCCCGCAGGCAGGAAACCATGCGGTTAATCAGATTCATAAGAAAAGCCTTTCCTGTCCGGCGTCCGGCAGGAATCCCCGGGGACGTCAATAGTCGTATACCTTATTATATACTTTTCAGTAAGGTGAGAAAAGGGGCCGCCGGCAGAGCCGTAGAGCAAAGCCTGTATCAAGCCCACTTCCTTTGGACGCAAAGGGTATAACAGGAAAGTCTCTTTATAGGCAGGCGAAGGGCAGATTTTGGCCAGCTTCCGTTTTTCATGCAGAATGCACAGAACATACTGACAGCGTCTCCCTGCTGCTACATGCCATTCGGCAGGAAGGCTGCCCCAGGCTCCTTCCATTCTCCAATTATAAAAAACCCTGCAGCGAGTCATGCTCTCTGCAGGGTTTTTATACTTAAAACTTCAATCAGTCTTTATACTGTTCAGGAAGTTCAGTAACTCTGGCAACACCGGAAGCAATGGCTGCTTTTGCAACGGCTTTTGCCACTTCATGAGGTACTCTTTCATCAAATACGTCTACCACCACATGGTCTGGATCCAGCTGGCACTTGGTAGCCAGGTCAGCCAGGGCATGGGCAGCAGCCAGTTTCATTTCTTCGTTGATCTGACGGGCTCTTACGTCCAGGGCGCCGCGGAAGAGGCCCGGGAATACGGAGGAGTTATTGACCTGGTTGTGCATATCGCTTCTGCCGGAACCATAGATGTATACGCCCTTTTCCTTGGCTTCTTCTTCCATGATTTCCGGTACCGGATTAGCCATGGCAAATACGATGCTCTTGTCAGCCATGGTCTTGATGGCATCATTATTGAATACGCCGGGAGCGGAGCAGCCGATAAGCACATCTGCCCCTTTCACTGCCTCAGCAAAAGTGCCCTGTTTGTTTTCCGGATTGGTTTTATGGATCAGCTCCAGCTGTACCCGGTCCCGTTTGCCGTTATCGTAGAGAATGCCTTTGGAATTCAAGATGGTCATGTTTTCCGGTTTCACGCCGTCTTCCAGAAGGAGGCGGGCAATGGCGGTGCCTGCTGCACCGGCGCCGTTCATAACGACTTTGATTTCATCGATCTTCTTGCCGGTGACTTTGAGAGCTCCCAGAAGAGCAGCCAGGGCAGCAATGGCGGTGCCATGCTGGTCATCATGGAATACCGGAATATTCATGATTTTCTTCAGTTCGTCTTCAATGTCATAGCATTTCGGAGAGGAAATATCTTCCAGATTGATGCCGGCAAAGTTCTTTTCCAGCAGTTTCACGGTATGGATGAATTCATCCTTGTCCTTGGTGTCAAGAACGATGGGGATGGCATCAATGTTGCCAAATCTCTTGTAGAGTGCGGACTTGCCTTCCATAACAGGCATGGCAGCAGCAGCACCGATGTCGCCCAGGCCCAGTACGCGGGTACCGTCGGAAATAACGGCTACCACATTGCCCCTCCAGGTCATTTCCAGGGACAGGTCTTCATCCTTCTTGATTTCCAGGCATGGTGCGGAAACGCCCGGGGTGTATACGATAGCCAGGTCATGGCCATTCTTCATATCCGCATTCAGGGCGGTCTTAATCATCTGGTGCTTTTCTTTTCTAAGCGCAATGGCTTCTTTCTTCAGTTCTGCTGTATCCATTCTTTTCCTCCTTGTAATAAAAAAGAATACAAATCAGTCTTTAATGGCAGGCATATTCCTGCCATTGAAAATTTCATACATTTCCTGCTTCAGCAGGCGGCGGATTCTCTTCACTTCTTTGGGAGACAAATCCTTTTCCGTCATATCGAAAAGGTAATTATCCAGCTTGAAATCGTGAAGAAGCATTTTGGTGTGGAAAATATTTTCCTGGTATACGTTCACGTCAATTAAATCATAGGCATGACGCAGATCCGGCGCCATGTAGTTCTGGATGGAATTGATCCGATGGTCAATGAAGATTTTCTTTCCCTTCACGTCCCTGGTAAATCCCCGGACCCGGTAGTCCGTAATGACGATGTCCGCTTCAAAGGAACGGAGCAGGAAATTCAGAGCTTTGAGCGGTGAAATTTTCCCGCAGGTGGACACATCAATGTCTGCCCGGAAGGTACAGATGCCGTCCTGGGGATGCATTTCCGGATAGGTATGGACAGTGATATGGCTCTTATCCAAATGGGCCACCACATCCTGCTTTTCCACCTCTTCCTCTGCTATGAGCATGGTTACGCTGGCTCCCTGGGGATCATAGTCCTGCTGGGCAATGTTCAGCACCTGGGCGCCGATGGTGTCTGCCACTTTCTGAAGAATGCCGGTCAGTCTTTCGGCGCTGTACTGTTCGTCAATATAAGCGATGTACTTCTTCCGCTCTTCTTCGGTGCTGGCATAGCACACATCATACATATTAAAGCTCAGGGTTTTTGTCAGGTTGTTGAATCCGTAAAGCTTAAGCTTACTCCTTTTCATGAAGTAAACTGTCACCTCCCTCAACGGTTCCTTGGATGGAACACACAAATTATATCATAAGGTTATATAAATTGAAATAGTCCGGAAATAAGTATACTTTTTAAGTATAAAAAAGTATAATCATTATGCCTTTCAATCACATATCATTACCGGGAAAGGGCTGATTCCTTCAGCTTAGCCAAAAGGGAACGGAGAGCCCGTCCCCGATGGCTGATTTTATTTTTTTCTTCCATCGGCAGTTCTGCCATGGTTTTCCCATACCGGGGCAGGTAGAAAAGGGGATCATAGCCGAATCCGCCCTTTCCCTGGTAGAAATCCCGAATAATGCCTTCACAGGTTCCTTCTGCCGTGATTTCCTTCCCATCAGGCCAGACCAGAGCCACTACGCATACATAGCGTCCTTTGCGGTCTTCTCCTGTATAGGGTTTCAGATCTTCAACAAGTTTCCGGTTGTTAGCTTCATCATCACCGTGGACGCCGGCATAGCGGGCAGAATAAATACCGGGCCTGTCACCTAAGGCATCGGCAATGATGCCGGAATCATCGGAAAGTACCGGAAGCTTCACTGCCTTAGCATAATAATGGGCCTTCAGCAGTGCATTTTCCTTAAAACTTGTGCCCGTTTCCTCGGGCTCTGCCACATCCGCCACTTCTGCTATCGGCAGGGCTTCCCAGCCGATTTCTGCAAAGGCTTTCCTGAATTCTCTGATTTTTCCCTGATTATGGGTTGCAAGTACGATTTTCATAATGCCTCCTACAAGGTGGAATGACCCATCATCATACCCACAGATTCTCTTTTGACCCTGCGCCAGTTCTGCTCTGCCTCTGCCAGTCGGGAAACCGCCTTTGCAGCGTTTTCCGTGATATCTTCCATTTTCTGTCTATCCGATACAGGAAGAGGCACACGAAGAAGGCGGGACATGGAAAAGGCATAGGTTTCTCCGCTTCTCATGGTTTCCAGGAAAAGCCGGCCCACCGGACCGTCAAGGTAGAGTTTCAGGAACCAGGGTGTATACCACCCTTTCATCCGCAAACCGAAAACTCCCTTTCCTGCCACATATTCCTCCCCTTTTCCCACAGGAATGAAATGGAACTCCCCTTTATGGAGGGTCAGAGCCAAGTCGCCTTCTCTAAGAAGGATGCCTTCCCGGGGCTCATCCCAAACTACAGGCTTTCCCTCATTCTTCCGGATTTCCGAGTCAGTCAAGGCTTCTGCCTCAAGAATCTGATATCTTCCGGCAGGAAGAGTCTCTTTTTTCACTTCATCAAATTCCCGCCCCAGCGCATGCTCCATTTGGAGGATATTTCCAGCCAGTATGGCCTGCAGCGCCGGAGAGGCATTGTAAGCATAGACATCGTAATTCCATTCATCGGCTTCCTGAAAAGCGGATAATGGCATCTTAAGCTGTTCAAAGAAAGCGCATTTTCCTTCTGCAAATCCCATATTTCCAATGGATACGCCCTCTTTGCCGTAATCAAAGCGAAGGAAAGCATATTCCCTTTCTCCCATGGAAAAGTCAAAATAGCCGGAAAGACGGCCGTCCCTGCGGACATCATTTCTTATACCGTCTGGAGTGTCTCCCGAGGCCGTGAAATGGTCATAGGGAAGAATCCAGTCCATGGAGCCTTTTTCTGATAGAAGAGGAAGAATCTGCCTTTCTTCGCCCTGGCCTTCGCCGGTACCATGGAAAATATAGTCATACTTCACCTCATCATGGGCCAGGTCTTCGGGAAGAAGGAAACGGCAGCGGGGAAACAGGAGCTGCAGCCTTTTCTTCCACAGGGAGCTTTTCACCACAAAGGCCAGCCGTTTATCGGCCAGCTTGTCCCACAGCCTTCCAGCATAGGGAAGATAGGATTCCACGCCAGAGAAGAGCACTGTTTTGCCGGACTTTTCCGCCCGTTCTATGCCATATTCCACAAGTGCCTTCATTTCATCAGTCATGGGAGAAACGCCGGGCGCAAATACCATAGGATCCACCCGGAGTGCCAGGGTATAGACCCGGACATAGGTATCCGCATCCCCTTCATACATGCCCAGCTTCTCGGCAGTCTGTTTCATATTGTCATATAAATCTTCAATCGAAATGCCGTACTGCTGGTTAGATGGATTTAAAAAAAGGACATAATCCAGGTACCGTGCCCGCATGATTTCACTGAAAATACGGTCCGCCGGCACGCCATACCTGGCAAATGTCTCTGTCGCATCATGGATATCTTCCATTGTCATTACCGGTATCATCTTTTTCCTCCTGTACATATATGTAATATTATACGACATGGGCCATGAAAAAGGCTACTCTTCCCATAGAAGGAATTCCAGAGCTCTCAAAATCCACTTTCCAGAAATTCAAGTCTCCAGAGTCATCTTTTCCCTAAAATAAAAACGCCCATGGATAACCATGGGCGTTCTGCCATTCGGAAACGGATTAACGTTTGGAGAACTGAATGACGCCGAAAAACTCTTATTTATAAGGATTCAACAGTCTCTTTGTATATTGTACGTATAGTTTATCGCAACAAGCACAGTGCGATGGACGTTACTAGGATTCCAGATGATTGACAACGCAAAAATTACCACAGCACAATCTTGTTACCACATGCAAACGAATCTGTCGAACTTGTACGCAAATCTCAGTCAAATAGTTTGATTGATTGGTATCCATCAATATACAATGCTCTCGCCATCGGCTGGCATATCGTAATTCACGACGCCACGAGAGGCCAGTCGGCCGCGCATCGCATGACGAGTGATGGATGCATGAGCAACATTATCCATATGCGTGATATAGAGTCTGGCATCAGGAGCTGCAAGTGACACATTCCAGACATCTTCATCCCCCATGATCAGACGGCCATTCTCGAGAGTCTCCGCTGCACAGGCATTGAGGGCGATTACTCCTGGTCGGAATTTCTCAATGGTTGCAGCGACTTCCTCATACCAGATGGTATCGCCAGCAAGATAGAATGTCTTTTCGTCTTTTGCTTCAAAGAGGACGCCCATGGCATTCCCGCAGGGGAGGTAGGTGCCGTGGAGAGCGGGAACCTGACGGATGCTGGCATCTCCTATTTTCATCCATTCTTTCGGAAGGATGGTGATCTCCTGAAATCCAGATTTCTTCAGGACAACCGCATCTTCTTCGTTCTGGCAGAGAATGGGTACAGCCTTATCGAGTGGGGCGCCTACAGTACCGTCGGCGAAAGAAATGTCAATGTGGTCCGGATGGAGGTGCGTGACGATGACGCAGTCGACATCTTTCAGGATTTCTTCTGTAGACATGGGAAGGTCATAGAACGGCATCGGCAGATGCTCCTTCACCTGGTCAGGGATATGGTAGGGATGCCCGGGCACGTCGGCGAAAGTGAACATGTGGCTCGGGGAAAGCCAGGGATCGATGAGAAACGTCTTACCGGCATATACCAGACGGTTAGTCGCGTTGCGGATCTGTGTGATTTTCATAGTATGCAAAACCTCCTTGTTCTTTATATGCCTCATTATAGCGAAGTCATGACACAGGGAAAAGAAGATAAAGAGTGGATTGAAGCAACGATATGGTTGCACTATAATGAGCACAGGAGGTGCTCTATGAATCAGAAACAGCTTCAGTATTTCGTAACCGTCTATCAGACACAGAACATAAAGACAGCCGCAGACAGGCTATTTGTCTCAAGGCAAGGCGTGAGCAAGGTAATCCGTCTGCTTGAGGAAGAGCAGGGGCAGCCGCTTTTTGTACGCAGCATAAAAGGAGTCATGCCAACAGACTACGCAACAATCCTGCTGCCTCATGCCAAACGTCTCCTAGAGGAATACGACGCCATACGCGGACTCCACACGCTCGCGGCGCAGTCAAAAAGTGTGGTCACCATTCATGCACTCGACCATGTGCTCGCCTATCTCGGTGCGCCCCTGATCAACGACTTCCATGAGGCGTATCCTTCCATCATTCTCAGCATCGTAGATACGACAGATGCCATGGCTCTAGCCGCATTGACGGCGCAGCAATGCAACTTTGCCATCGTAACGGGGCCGCTGGACGAGACGCGTTTTGAAGGAATCCCCCTCTTTTTCAGCAATTACAGTGTACGGATGCACAAATCACATCCTCTGGCGAAAAAAACATTTCTGACCTATGACGACCTAGACGGTCAGACTATCATCAGCAAAGGCCGTGCCTATGACTGCTTCCGCCACAATATCGACCAGCACATCCTCGTGCCCGGCCGACAAATCCACATCCTTGCGGAAACGGCTGATGAAAACATCATCCGCGCGCTTCTCCTTGAAAACAAGGCCATCAACATCGGCTACGACTATGCGGATGCCCTATACCCACATCCAGATATCGTGAGCCGAAGACTGAAAGCAGAAAATAGCGGGCAGATGATCTATCTCGTAGCAAACCTGCAGGTCCGCACGACAAAGGCAAGCCGCCTTTTCCGTGACTTTCTTTTAGAGTGGATACATAAAAAAAATCCCACCAGCTGATGCTGATGGAATCTTGTGTGCTCGTGTAAAGCTAGTAATCAACGCTTGGAGAACTGGCTTGCTTTTCTTGCTTTCTTGAGACCGTATTTCTTACGTTCTTTCATTCTTGGATCACGGGTAAGCAGACCTGCACTCTTCAGTACTTTTCTGTAGTCTGCATCTACATCCAGCAGTGCTCTGGAAATGCCGTGACGAATAGCTCCGGCCTGACCTGTACGGCCGCCGCCCTGTACGTTGGCAATTACGTCATAAGCGGAGGTGGTTCCTGTCAGTTCCAGCGGCTGTTTAATAATCAGTTCAAGAGTAGCCAGATCGAAGTAATCCTTCAGATCGCGGCCATTGATTGTAATATTACCCTGTCCCGGTACCAGACGGACTCTGGCAACGGATGTCTTTCTGCGGCCGGTGCCGTAGTATGTAGCTTCTGCCATTTCTTATTTCCTTCCCTTCCGGTTAACGGATATCAAACTTTAATTCTTCAGGTTTCTGTGCTGCATGCGGATGTTCGCTGCCTGCATAAACATGAAGTTTACGATACATCTGGGCACCGAGCTTGTTCTTTGGAAGCATGCCGCGGATTGCATGTTCAACAACCCATACCGGTCTTTCGCGAAGAGCATCTCCTGCCTTCTGGTATCTGTCACCGCCGATATAGCCGGTGTAGTGGAAGTAAACTTTCTTCAGTTCTTTCTTGCCTGTCAGAATGACTTTGTCTGCATTGATGATGATGACATTGTCACCGGTATCAACATGCGGTGTGTAGGTAGGTTTATTTTTGCCGGAAAGAACTTTGGCAACGTTAGCAGCCAGGCGGCCAACGGTCAGTCCTTCAGCATCTACGATATACCATTTACGGGTAATGTTGCCCGCATTGGCCATAAATGTGGTTTTCATTATAAATGATTCCTCCTGAATAAAAAACAGAACCGCAAGACATCGTCCTTCCTCCGGGGCTAGTGGTTTCCGGACAAATCTCACAAGGAGTATTATAACCTTTTCTGATAGCACTGTCAAATATTTTTTTATATATTTTTATTGGCGGGGATTGAGTACTGGGATTGGAGTAAAACCAGTCTCTCTGCTGCCCCGGGAGAACGGCTGGCTATATGTATCACTTATGATACTTTACCATATCCCATCCTCTTCTGGCCAGATTTCCCAGTCACCAGGAAACAGTTAAAGGTCTTCTTTGTTATATAATGTTTCTATAGCTATATCGCTCTTCATTTTATATCAATTACTGGTGTAGCCGCCTTCTTTTTCTTACCCTATTGCCTGTAATTATATATGTATTATATATATAATTTTCCGACTGCATCCATTCTATTAAACTATCACTCTAAATCATAGTAAATTAAGTTTGTATTATTTCAAAGCATAGCAGAAATCGATTACTCTTATTTTCCTCAATTTCGTAAAAAGTATATTCTATTTCGCCTATTGACGAAATCTATTTCTCGTTGTATTCTTTTATGCGTAGAAAGCAATCAATCAGAAGCGAAGAGCATTGTATATGAGCAATACTCATAATGTGAACTATCTATAACACATAGTCATAATGCTTCAAAACGAGAGGAGATGGATGACAGAGGATAGCGGTTCTATTCTTTTTTATTGTATTCACTGCGGATTCTCCGGGCTTATGCCTTGAAAATCCACATCGTACCAATTTTTAAGGAGGCATTCCCTTGACCACTTTCTTACTTGCCCTGGCTGCTCTCATAGCCGGCTATTTAATTTACGGATCCATCGTGGACAGGCTTTTCGGACCTACGGACCGCAGGACACCTGCTCTCATACACAATGACGGTGTTGACTACATGCCGCTTCCCACGTGGAAGGTATTTCTCATCCAGCTCCTAAACATTGCAGGCCTTGGCCCGATTTTCGGCGCCCTGGGCGGTGCTCTCTGGGGGCCTTCGGTATATCTCTGGATTGTGCTGGGTACTATTTTTGCCGGCGGCGTCCATGATTACCTCTCCGGTATGATGTCCATCCGGGAAGACGGCCACAGTATCTCAGAAATCGTAGGCTGCCATATGGGACATACCATGCTCACCATCATGCGTTTCTTCTCCGTGATTCTTCTGGTACTGGTAGGTACCGTATTCATGACCGGCCCGGCCATGCTTCTTGCCAAGCTTACGGGCTGGCAGGTTCTCCCCTGGCTTCTGGTGGTTCTTGTTTACTATTTCCTGGCCACTCTTCTTCCTGTTGATAAAATTATTGCCCGTTTCTACCCCATTTTCGGTATCTGCCTGATCATCATGGCTCTGGGTATTGCCGGCGGCATGCTCATGGGCGTAGGCGGTCACATCATGCCTGAAATGGTTCTGGCCAATATGTATCCCGGCGAAAACCAGCTTCCCATCTGGCCGCTCATGTTCATCACCGTGGCCTGCGGTGCTATTTCCGGTTTCCATTCCACCCAGTCTCCTATTATGGCCCGCTGCCTGAAGGATGAACGCCTTGGCCGTCCTGTATTCTACGGTGCCATGGTAGCCGAAGGCATTATCTGCCTCATCTGGGCAGCAGCCGGCGTCACCTTCTTCGACGGTACCGGCGGACTGCAGGCTGTCCTGAAAGCCGGCGGCCCCGGCGGCGCAGTGTATGACATCTGCGTAGGCTACATGGGTACCGGTATCGGTGCGGTACTGGCCATGCTGGGCGTTATTGCCTGCCCCATCACTTCCGGCGACACCGCTTTCCGTGCTGCCCGCCTGACTCTCTCTGACTGGTTCCACATTGATCAGCAGAGAACGGTAAAGCGTCTCTGCCTGGCTGTTCCACTGCTGGCTATCGGCGGTCTCCTTTCCCAGATTGATTTCAACATTGTATGGCGTTATTTCTCCTGGACCAATCAGACCCTTGCTATGATTGTTCTGTGGACTGGTTCCGTTTATCTGTATCATCAGTGTGCAAACCGCTATGCATGGCTCATGGCCTGCATCCCTGCCACCTTCATGTCTGTAGTGACCTTTACCTACATTCTGCAGGCCAAGGAAGGTTTCCAACTGGATCCATCCATTACTTACCCGGCAGGCATTGCCTTCGGTGCTCTGTGCCTCTTCCTCTTCCTGAAAAAAACGGTCTTTAAAAAAGATGCCGAAAGAGAATGCAACAGCTCCATGGAATCTACTCTGAACGGATAACCAATAAAAAAATCCCGCAGCTGCGGGATTTTTTTATTGCCTTCTACTCTCCATTCCTTTCACAGTATTCCTTCCATTCACAGAAGCGGCAGCTTTCTGGAAGGCGGCCGTTCACCTTTTTCTTCCGATGGTTAAAATCTTCTGCCAGAATGCAGCGGGCTGTATGGTCAAAGGCCTTCATCCGTTCTTCCACCTTCGCCGGATTTCCTTCCACTGCAAGAAGCGGTTCCTCTGTTTCACCGGTGAAATAGAGGAGAAGTTTCCCCACCGGTACTTTCAGTTTTTCCTCTACCAGATAGGCATAAATCTGAAGCTGCCTTTCATATCTGGCAAAAAGAGGACTCTTCCGGTCCGGCTTCCTGCCTGTTTTGAAATCAATAATATCCACCTTTCCGCCGCCGCTTTGAAGAAGGTCGATGGTACCGTTCAGAATGTATTCATCTTTCACCAGTTCCAGAGGATATTCTGCTTCCCGTATCATGGACCAGTCTCCCCGTCGATAGGAAATATACCCCAGCACTTCCTGGAATGCCTTTTCCAGCTCGTCCTTGGAAAGCCAGGTATTTTCTGCCTTGGAAAGGGCCTGGTAATCTGCCATGAGCCAGGCGTATACATTGGCCGGCGTCAGTCTTTCCTTCTGCCCGGAAAGCACAGCCCGGTGAATATCTTCGATGGTTTCATGGACCAAGGTCCCATATAGAAGGGCCATGCCCCGCACCGGTGCAAATCGATACACCCGGCTGAGCTTGTACTTCAGGGGACATTCTTCATACAGCGCTGCCTGGGCGGTGAAGGAAATACGGGGTTTGAAATGGCCTTTTTCTACAGGACGGAAATGAAGCTTTGTGAAATCGATTCCCTTCCTGTCAAATTCCGGAAGGCTGGCAAGGGGTTTCTGAAATGCAGGAAAAGGCTGTTTTCCCTTCTTCACGCAGCAGGCCAGGGCCAGCACCGTTTCCGCCCGGGAAAAGGCAGTGTAGTATTTCCTTCGGAAATCAAAATCCCGGATATCGCTGTAAGGTTCATAGGAGCGGCGGCCGGTCATCTTTTCCACCACCCGGGGAATGAGGGAGTCTTCGCCCCGGGGCTTTTCATAAAGGGACGCCACAATGACCACCGGATATTCCAGACCCTTGGACTGATGAATATTCAGGAAGGACACCTGTCCCGGCGGAGCATAGGCTTCTTCATCCTCGTACTCCCCTACTCCGTTCTCATACCACAGCCGCAGGTAGCGGGAAAAGAAAATATATACATCCTCCAGCGTTTCCTTGCCGTAGCCGTGATTTTCTTCTGTAAAGCAGTCGAAACGGCTGATGAGCCTGGTAATGGAGGCAAGATTTCTGGCTTCATTGCATTCTCCTGCAGCAGCCTTATCCAGAAAAGCAGAAAAAGGAGGAAAGGAAAGAATTTTATATGCCAGGGGCAGCAGATTTTCCGGCAGTTTCTTTTCTCTTTCCACTTTTCTTTTCATGGAGCGGATCCACTGCCTCAGGTCTTCGTTCCTCTTCATCATGTCTTCTGCCATGGAGAGGAAAAGGACATAGGCCCCGCGGATTCCCTCTGTCTCATCCATAACCCTGTCCTGCCCCAATTTCCGCCGGATCCCGGAAAATATATAAAGCAGACAGCCAAAGAACCAGGCCACTTCCTTCCGTTCAAAAAAGTGTCCCGACCGGGGAGCATACACGGCAATATGCCTTTTTCCCAAGGCATACTGAAGACGCATGGACGTATCCCCCTTGACGGAGTCAAAGAGCAGGGCCACCTGGTTGTAATCCGATATGCAGCCCTTTCTCTTCAGTTCTTCGATGAAATGGCACACCCGGTCTTCAAAAAGCCGGTCGTCTTCCTCTGCCGTAATCCGTACCACTGAGGGAACACTTTCCTTTCCCCCGCCCGATTCCAAAAGGCCTTTCCGGTAGCGGTACAGATGTCCCATCCGTTCCCAGGAGAACCAGTCGGGCTTAGCCATCCAGCGCATGCAGAAGGAAACGATGCCCTGGCCTGAGCGGTAATTGGTATGAAGGGTAATCACGCGGCAGCTGCTGCCAAAATGTTTTTGAAACTGGAGGATATTGGCCACCGTGGCGCCGCGGAAGCGGTAAATGCTCTGGTCATCATCGCCTACAACGAAAATATTTCTCTCCCTGCCGCCCAGAATCTGTACCAGCCGCTCCTGAATATAGTTGGTATCCTGATATTCATCCACCAGGATATAGCGGATTTTTTCCAGCACCCGGCGGCGCACATTTTCTTTTTCCGAAAGGATATAATAGGCCTCGGTCTGAAGCTTGGTAAAATCAAGGAAATTCTTCTTCCGGGCCAGTTTTTCATACCGTTTCATCATCCAGCCCAGTACCCGGATTTTTTCATCCCGGCTTCGGATCATATCGTCTGCCTTCATCAGCTCTTCTGACAGGCGGTTCACATACTGGCATATGGTGCGGCACCGTTTCCAAGGCGGCACCGTCACCTCTTCCCCCGTCCTGTTATTGATGTAGGAGGACTGTACGACCAGCTCGAAATTGGGAATCTCTTCAAAGTCCGCCAGATGCTCATACACCATGTACTGCTGCTCAAACTGATCTGTTTCTATGAAATTTCTTTCCAGCCTTGTATATTCCCGGAATTCCTTCAACAGGCGGCGGCAGATATGGTGAAAAGTCCCTATATACATTTCATGGAGGTTGATTTCAATGCCCTGCCGGGACAGCTCATTGGTGAACCTTGTCATAAGCTCCTTGGACGCCTTCACTGTATAGGTGACAATCATGATCTGCTCCGGCTTCACTTTCCTGTCCCGGATCAGGTAAAGGACCCGCTGGATAATGGTATAGGTCTTTCCTGTTCCAGGACCTGCAATAACCAGGGTAGGTCCTTCGGAGTGGATTGCTTCATACTGGTCAGGATTTTGAATACTTTCCATAAAAAGCTCCTTTGTGAATAGATAAAACCTTATAACCCATGGTGAAATGACATCAGAAAATCATCGGTGCTTCTCGTCCTCTCCATTTCCATAAAGAAAAAGAATAAAAAGCAGGGGAAGTCCCAGCACATAGGCAAAGGAATAGCGGAATACTGCAGAAGCCGGCGTGGAAACCAGAAGAGTCAGAGTATTGGCCAGAAGAGGCAGCGCCGCCGGAATCAAATTCTTCTTTCCGCCGCAGTAAAAAAGGAGGCAGAAAAAGAGGGTAATCCACAGGCAGAGGCCGCTTCCCAGAAAACGGCTGCCGGAATAGGTATAGTTTCCAAGAAAAGATTTCAGCCCAAAGGGCATGGGAAAATCTCCCAGAGCAAGCATATCATTGTCCGAAGGCACCATATGTTTCGTATTCTCATCAGACAGGGCCCAGCCGAAGCGGGACTGCACGCCATGGTCCAGGGGATCCAGATTCCACAGGGCATAGGTTTCCGTCATCCAGCCTTCCATATAAAGTCCTGGATTTCTTATCCCCGTGTCCAGCCAGGCCAAAAGGAAAGCGCCCTTTTCCCTGTTTAAATCATTTCTTTTAAAATCATCATCCCATTTCACAAAATCCACGGTGGCCGGAGAATAATCCTTCTTCCATTTTTCCTCCGGCAGGAGATGGTTCATGAGCTCTATGGTTTCTTCGCTGCGGCTTCCTCCCATCACCAGCACCCGTCCCATCTGCTGAAGCGGTATGGCCATACTTTCCTGGAAAAGGGGCTGCCAGTCATGGTAAGAAAGAATAACCTTTCCCGGAACAATGGCCAGGGCCGCAGCAAGAAGGAACAGGACTGCCTCCTTTCTCCGCCTCTTTTGAAGGACCAGTGAAACAAGCATCAGCATAGCCGCAATGAAAAAACCATTGCTCCTCAGCAGCATGAGGGAAAGTAGCAAGAGAAACCAGAGAATAGATGCTCCCCGGCCTCCTGTTTTTTCTGCCGTGAAAACCATACATCCTGCAAGGGCCAAAGAAAAGAGACCATCTCTCACTGCAGCTATGCCATAATTACCCACCATGGGAAGGAAGGTGAAATAGAAATAAAGCAGAAGTGCCGGCACCTCCCCCTGCCTTTCCTTCACATGAAATACAATCCTTGTAAGGCCATAAGCATAGAGAAAAAGCTGGCCCAGGGAAAGCAGAAATATAACCGGTTCCCGACTGCCAAACAGATGATTTCCCAAAAGGGCACCGCAGCCATAGACCAGGGAATAAAGCCAGGGAAACTGTACGCCCCCATAAAGGGGATTTTCCATCATGAAAAGGGTATCGTTCATGCCCGGCGCTGGATAGAGGGCCAGAAGGAAAGGCAGCTGCCAGAAAGCCATAAAGAAAAAGGCCGGCCAAAAGAGCCGCCGTCCCCTGCTTTTTTCACTGCTGCGGGGCAGGGTCAGGCAGAGCCTGACGAATGGCGGAAGAACTGCGGCGAAAAGAATAAAAAGGAGAAGCAGTATAAATCCATCTTGGAGAGCTAATATTTCATTTCCTGCTTCTGCCACTTTATCCCCCATGCAGTCGATTTTATAGGTATACAGGACAGCAGGAGATAAGAAGAGGGAAAAGACCAGACTTGCCCGGCAGGGCACATCCCAGCGAAAAAGTTTCATCTCTCCTCCTCAATCTTTCCAATGGGTATAGCCATCGCCCTTCAGAGGATCGTCCTGAAGAAGGAGATTTTCCACAGGTTTTCGAGGCAAAATAACGGTATCCGCCCATTTCGTTGTACCGTACTTTCCCTCCGGCAGAAAGGGCAGAAGCAGGAAAAAGGGCATACAGAGGGGGAAGAAATACACATACCGGTATACAAAGGCTGCCGGTGTGGCAATCATCAGGGTGCCCCAGAGAAGGCAGGCCGGCAGAAGGACCAGAAAGCGGCTGTACTGGCGCCGGTAAAACAGAAGAAGTCCTATGCATAAAGTAATCCACAGACAGGTGCCTGCCCCCAGGTACCGGCTGTGGTCCCAAAGATAATGGCCCAGCTTTTCCTGAATATCCTTTTTGAAAAAGGTATGAATGTCAGCCGTTTTGTAAGCATTGTTATGGTCAGGGCTCAAGCCGTTTTTCAAATCAGTTTCCGAAAAAGCCCAGCAGAAGCGGGACTGTGTCATTTCATCGGGCGCCGGAAAAGCCCAGTATCCATAAGTAGCGAAAAGCCAGGCTTCCACATAGAGCTCCTTATTTCTCTTCCCCACCGATTTCCAGGCCTTCCAGAAATCATCGGGGTGACTGTTGAAATAGTAGAAATCAAAGTCGCTGTTCCATTTGATAAGGTCCACCGTAAAAGGATCATACCAGCGGGCAATGCGTCCGGGAATCATCATCTTTACAGAATAGGCCTTCTCCTCCTCCGTCAGCGGAACTCCTACTGCTACGGCCCGGGAAAACTGCTGCAGCGGAATGCCCACCCGTTCCTGAAAAAGCTGGGGTAGATTAAGAATCTGCTTAATGGCCACATCGGGGGTTATGGAAACAGCAATCATCACAAGACCGGTGAGAAGAAGATTCATGCGGATTCGTTTCATGAGAAGCACAAGGCCCATGAGCATAACGACGAATACATAAATCCCATTGTTTCTAAGGAGCATCATGCCAAGTCCTGCCAGGATAAAAAGGCGTTTGTTAGCTTCCCAGGCATTTTCTCGATAGCCTGATACGAAGGAGGTCACCAGCGGAATCCAAAGCAGAATGGTTACAGAAAAAAGCACATCCTTCACATTAGAGAAAGACATATTGGCAACGAGAGGAAGAAAGGCATAGTACAGTGTCAGAAGTACCGTAATCCACAAACGGCCTGTTCTTCGGTAAATCCAGGAAAGGCAGTAAGATATGCCGCAGGCAAAAAGAACCATCTGAATCAGGGATGCCGCTGCCAGCCCATAGGAGGTAGTATGAAACAGCATATCCGATGCCTGGGTGAGTCCGTAGATAAACATGCAGTAAATAAAAGTATGCTGTCCCGTCGCCCAAATACCTGCCCGCATAATATCGGTGGTATCATTCATGCCTGTACCAGGATAAAAAACAAGAAAAAAAGGCATCCAAGCCAAAAGGAGAAGGGCTGCGATGAGAGCAAAGGGTGAGTCCGTAGGCCTGCCGTCCAATTCCAGATGCAGGGAAAAGGCAGGAAGAGCGCCTGCCTGCTTCATCACGAGAGAAAGGACCAGAAAGGTCGCCACGCTAAGGAGAAGAACTACCGGTGCATCGGAGACATGAAGAAGGGACTCCCTGTTCCAGGGAGAAGACCCGGGATGCCAGCCGATACGCCAGGTATAAAATTCACAAAAGCCCATGAGCAGGGAAACCATCCCTGTCAGCAGGGCCAGCCATAATCTGTCTTTATATATGTTCATAGTAACCGCCTTTGAATCTATGAGTATTATACCTTTTTCAGAAAGAGACTGACAAGAGAGACCGGTGAAATGGATGCCTGCCCTGATTCCTGAAGTTTTATGTCCTGCTGGGAAGGAAAGAGCGGTCTATGTAAAAAATCCCATGACCCGGCAGTGTATAAAAATCTTATAAAAGCTGATATTATGAATGAATCGGTCCTAACAGGATAGAGGGTATAGAGAGTCTGACTCGAAAGCAGCAGCTGCTGCCACCCCATCGTTTCATCAGCCCGTCGGTTTTCTCCCCTTTTTCCCTTCTCAAAATCCTATCTTCCTATGGTATAATCAAAGAAATGAATATAATTGTTTCTGAAAGGAGATACCTTATGAATAGAGAAGAACGAATCAGAGCCGCCCTGGCCGGTCAGCCTGTAGACCATGTACCGGTGGGTGCCTGGATGCACCTTTCCGAATTTGACCAGGACCCCATTTCCCTAGCAGAAGCAGAGGCTGCCTTTACAGAGAAATATGATTTCGATTATATCAAAATGATGCCTTTCGGCCTGTACAGCACCCAGGACTTCGGCAACCAGATTACCATTTACTGCGACCCCTACAGGGAACCGATTGTTAAAAATTTCGCCATCCAGAGCCCTTCGGACTACGATGCCCTGAAAGCCATTCCCGCCATCCAGGGCACCTATGGCAAGCAGATTGAATTTGCCAGGGAAATGGTGAAAAGAAGAAAACCCGGCACTCCGGTGATGCAGACCATCTTCAGTCCTTTCTCCACGTTGAAGAAAATGGCCGGCGACCGTCTCCTCATGGACATGATCAACTATCCGGAATCGGTACACCATGCGCTTTCCGCCATTACTGCCACCACCCTTGATTTTGTCAGCTATAACATTGATGCCGGTGTGGACGGTTTCTTCTTTGCCACCCAGAACGCCACCCGCTCTGTCATGAACCTTCATGAATTTGAAGAATTCGGCCAGTTTTATGACCTCCAGGTCATCAAATCCTACGCTAAAAAGACCTGGTTCAATGCAGTCCACATTCATGGAGAAGACATTTACTTCAACGAAGTGGCTGCCTATCCGGTCAACTGCATCAACTGGCATGACCGCCACACCTGGCCCACACTGAAGGAAGCTCGGGCGCTGACAGATAAATGCCTGCTGGCCGGTATCAAATCAGCCCCCTACTTTGTGAACGGCGTGTTGAAATACGATGATATTATTCTTGAAGGTACACCGGAAGAAATCACCGTCCATGTGAAAGATGCCATTGCCCAGGTAGACGGCAGAGGCCTCATTCTCGGCCCCGGCTGCGTAGTCAATCCAAAGGCGCCGGAAGAAAACCTCATGGCCCTTAGAAAAGCAGTAGAATCATAAGAAATCCTATTCCGTAAAACAAAAACACTCCCGTATCAAAACAGGAGTGTTTTTATTATGCAGTGATTTATGCACCTGCCACCTCTCCATCGGAAGGCTCAGGAATCTTTCCCTTCAGGTCATGGTCCGTCATGGCGCATACGGCAGAGTCGGACCACACATTTTCTGCAGTTTCAATCATATCAATGATGGTGTAGATAGGAAGGATAACCCCCATAATGCCGATGGGAGCTCCGATACCGCTCATAAGAGAAAGGGTAAGGAAATAGCAGCCCATAGGCACACCGGCGTTGCCGATGGCTGCCAGTACAGCCACAAAGAGCCAGGTAATCATGGTGGGCATAGACATTTCATAGCCAGCGTTCTGCATAACAAAGAGAGAGGTAACCAAAATGAAGGCAGCGCAACCATTCATATTAATGGTAGTGCAGATGGGAAGAACAAAACGGGAAACAGCAGGATTGGCCTTCATGTTATGTTCTGCCGAAGCCAGGGTCACCGGCAGAGTGCCGGCAGAGCTCTTGGTAAAAAGGGCTACCGCAATGGCAGGAGACATTTTCCTGAATACCCGAAGAGGATTGAGTCCCCTGGCCAGGAGGAAAACAGGAATCACAATAAAGAACTGAATCACGTTACTGCCAATGATAACAGCCGTGTATTTTCCCAGGGCTCCTACAATGACACCCGCTTCAATCTGGGCCGAAAGCTGGGCAGCGAAAGCTAGGATACCAACGGGAAGAATGAAAAGAAGAGCACGAATCAGGGTGAAAAGCAGCTCCTGGAATCCCATGATTCCCTTCATAAGAATGTCCCGGTTTTCCGTTTTTGGCATGAAAGCCAGCCCAAGACCAAAGGCAGCAGCAATCATCATTACTGCCAGCACATTTCCGGACAGGAAAGGCTGCAGCAGGTTATTGGGGATAACGCTCAAAATATGGTCATAATAGGTAAGGTGGCCAAGTTTCTGCGGTACGTTGGCTGTACCGGCACCGATAATATCAGCAGGAAGATTGCCCGGTGCAATCCAGAGATACATCATGAGCCCAATACCGGCAGCGCAGATGGTCGTCAAAAGGGTGTAGGTTACCGCATGAGCAAAGATACGTCCCGTTTCCTTCTTGCCGCCCAGCTGGGCCAGGGTGGTTATTACCGCCAAAGCAATGGTAGGCACTGCGATGAACTGGAAAAGGCGGGTAAAAACAGTGGCAATAAAAGTAAATAAATCATTCAGCGGCTTAATTCCCAGCCAGCCCAGAGCCGCTCCTACCACCAGAGCCAGCATCCAGAGAACAAACTGGCGGCCTTGTTTATTTTTCTTGTTGGCCTCCAGCGCCTTTTGTGCAGCTGCCTGCACTTCCTCGTTTTTCTTCATAAAAACCTCCTTGAATTATAGAGAAATATGTGTAAGGAACCATTTCCGGCGCGGCAGCCATAAAAAAAATCTTCCATCCCTTTGGGACGAAAGACTCGTGATTACCACCCAGATTCACACGCATGTCACCATGCATGCCTCGTGAGGTTTCCTTCCTTGTAGAAACCATGATTCTGTAACGGGAATGCCCGGAAAGGCATACTGAATTCCGCCTTTCACGCTCAGAAACGCACTTCGATAACTTCTGTCTCATCCGCTCCCACTCTCCGGACTCGCTTGAGAGACCTCAAAAGAAACCTACTCTTTTCCTTCATCGCTTCAAGTGCTCATACTATAACATGATAAAATGACTGTGTCAAGGTGAAATTTGGAAAGCCCCTTGCCTTTAGCTGCTAAAGGCTTAGATAAACTGATTCACCGGAAAGCCATCTGCTGAAAAGCCTTTTCCGCAAAGGCAGGACAAAATAGTCATATTTCTTCTGTCATTGAATGGCTCCATCTGTCGGAAGCCAGAAAAACAGTAAAGGTCCAAAATTTTTGCATAACCCTCTTGAAAAATATCTTCATATAAGGCATAATAGTCTATGTAAGAGTTATGGGCGATTAGCTCAGCTGGGAGAGCGTCTGCCTTACAAGCAGAATGTCAGCAGTTCGATCCTGTTATCGCCCACCACTAAAAAAGACACTATGTGCTTTGCGCCGTAGTGTCTTTTTGTTTTCCCTTTTCTTTCATCGGTCATTTAACCTCCTGCATCCGCGATTCACTATGTCTTGCGCGTCGCTCTCGCTCCTTCAAGACATGTTCTCTGCGGAACCAGTTCGATCCTGTTATCGCCCACCAATAAAAAGACACTATGTGCTTTGCGCCGTAGTGTCTTTTTATTTTCCCTTTTTCTCGTCAGAACCGGTTTTATCCTGCCTGCCACTTTGTCGGTCTATTTAATTTATTTTTAACAAAAAAATGGTTGCAAAATGAATAAAGATTTGCTATTATAATTGACGTACTCACGTACAGATTCCTGAATAGCTCAGCCGGTAGAGCGCGTGACTGTTAATCACGATGTCGCAGGTTCGAACCCTGCTTCAGGAGCCAGTGGCCTGTTCGTCAAGTGGTTAAGACACCGCCCTTTCACGGCGGGTTCGGGGGTTCGAATCCCCCACAGGTCACCAATATGGGCGATTAGCTCAGCTGGGAGAGCGTCTGCCTTACAAGCAGAATGTCAGCAGTTCGATCCTGTTATCGCCCACCACTAAAAAAGACACTATGTGCTTTGCGCCGTAGTGTCTTTTTGTTTTCCCTTTTCCTTCACCCGTCATTTAACCTCCTGCATCCGCGATTCACTATGTCTTGCGCGTCGCTTTCGCTCCTTCAAGACATGTTCTCTGCGGAACCAGTTCGATCCTGTTATCACCCACCATTAAAAAAGACACTATGTGCTTTGCGCCGTAGTGTCTTTTTTGTTTTCCCTTTTCTTTTCATCAGTTATTTAACCTCCTGTATCCGTGTGATTCACCACGCTACCATTTCTCCATCAAAAAAGGACACCTTATTACAGGCATCCTTTTTTTGATTTCCTATTCTATCTTATTCTTCCATAGGAAGGGTAGATCCACCTACAGGAATTACATAGACACTGGCGTCCTTTCCCATTTTATCCAAAGCAGCGTCCACAGCCTGCTGCAGATCATGGAACGGGGTCATATTGGCTTTGGTCACCATGGCATCATCCATATCGGTAACCAGGTAAATGCTGCATTTCTTCTGTACCAGAGCCAGGGCTGCCGATTTGTGGCCTCCCAGTTCAAAGTGCTCATGAATCGCCTTGATCCGGTCATCAGGGGTATCATATTTCTGAATCCAATCACCGAAGACGGTGCTGCCATAACCTTCTTTACAGGAGGCGGATACCACCATAATACCGCCTTCTTTCACCGCATGCTTAGCGTTATCAATGGATTTCTGCGCCTGATACAGGTTGATATCCTTGGGATAGCCGCCGGTAGAAACGATGACCACATCTGCGGGCTTGTCGATTTTGATTTTATAAATGCTGTCCAGGAAACGGCAGGCCTCCCGATGGGCCTGAATTCTGTCGCCTGCGGCCGCAAAGGCAATCTTCTTATGGTCATCCAAAGCCACATTAACAATGAAATCCACGGGGCAGAAATGATATACTTCTTCAATATCTTCACGCACCGGATTTCCTTCCAAATGGCCTGCGTAGGCACCGGGGCGAATCATATTCTTATGGTTGGACTGAATGGCATCATGAGAAGAAACACCGGGCATAATCGCTTTCATGCCGCCGGAATAACCAGCGAAATAATGATATTCCACATTTCCCGTAAGAATACGACGGTCTGCTTCCGCAACAGTTTTAAAGATATCCACAGATGTACCATTTTTACAAGTGCCCATGTGGACACACTGTTCGGGATCACTGTCAATGCACCTGATTCGGCTGTAAATCTCTTCTCCCACAAGCCGTTTCTTTTCTTCTTCCGTCTGCTTTCTGTGGGATCCCAGACCGAATACGACGGTAATGTCTTCATCCTTCACCCCTGCCTTTTCCAATTCCTCCACTACGCAGGGAACCATAACCCAGGAAGGTGCCGGACGGGTGACGTCACTGGCCACAATGACCACTTTTTCACCAGGTTTAACGATTTCAGAAAGCCTGGGTGTCCCTATGGGATGAGCCAATGCCCTTCTGACCTCTGCCGCCTCCGATTCCACCGCCGGACACTGCTTCGGATTCAGTTCCACCGGATGATGGCTGTCATCCACATGAAAGGGTACATAATCCTTGAAATATTTAATTTTAAATTCCATTCTGTCCATCTCCTTATTCTTTGGAAATATGGGGCTGCCACGTCATAACGATGTATTTCTATATGTATATTATACCTTATTTAGCAAAATTTAACAAAATAATCCCATCAGTAAGCAAGAAATCCCCCTGGATTATAGAAAAGCGGCACCTATTTCAAAGGCACCGCTTATTCTCCTATCCGGTTATTTTATACCATATCTGCCAGAGACAGAATCAAATCCCTGCTCTTTTCCCAGCCCAGGCAGGGGTCTGTAATAGATTTTCCATAAACTCCATCGCCGATTTTCTGGTTTCCATCTACGATATAGCTTTCAATCATGAGGCCCTTCACAATATGCCGGATATCATCGGCATATTGACGGCTGGCCATAACATCTTTGGCAATTCTGATCTGCTCCATGTATTTCTTACCGGAGTTATTATGGTTGCAGTCTACTACAATGGCCGGATTTTTCAGATTTCTTTCTCCATACATATCTGCCACTTTCCGAAGATTTTCGTAATGGTAGTTAGGCATGCTGGTACCGAAATGGTTCACATAGCCTCGAAGGATGGCATGGGCCAGCGGATTGCCGGTGGTATGGACCTCCCAGCCGTGGAAAAGAAAATCCTGCTCACTCCGGGCTGCTTCGATGGAATTCATCATCACCGACAGATCACCGGAAGTGGGATTCTTCATTCCTACGGGAATGCCGGCGCCGCTGGCAATCATACGGTGCAGCTGGTCTTCTACGGACCGAGCACCAATAGCGCCATAGGAAAGAAGATCCGACAGGTAACGATGATTTTCCGGATACAGAATTTCTTCTGCACAGGTAAAGCCGGTCTGCTCGATGACATGAACATGCATGCGGCGGATGGCCTTGATTCCTTCCATCATATTTTCCTTCCCCTCCGGATCCGGCTGGTGCAGCATACCTTTGTACCCTTTACCAATGGTCCGCGGTTTATTGGTATAAACCCGGGGAACAATGAAAAGACGATCCTTCACTTCGTCCGCCACCTTAGCCAGACGGCTGCAGTAGTCCAGTACAGCCGGCTCATTATCTGCAGAGCAGGGGCCGATAATCAGGAGGAATCTATCATCCTTACCGGTCATAATGTCAGCGATTTCCTGATCCCTTTTTTCTTTTAATTTCCGAAACTCCTCTTTCAGCGGGATTTCCTGTTTGATTTCCATAGGTTCCGGAAGTTTCCGGATAAACTGCATCTGTTCCATACATGTCACCTTTCGCTGCGATTTCTATAAAAAATTATTCATCCACTTTTTCAATCTTAAATACATTAATAGTTTCTACATCGGGGCAGCAGAATAGGGCTGTCCCTTTTTTCTGCCCAAGCTGAGGGATTTCGCCTCCATAGCGCAGGATATCTATATAGGGAAACGCCACATGCATCACCATGGGACAGATCTGTCCCCGGTCTTTGTCAAAATCCCAGGAATCGCCTATCCGGTGTCCTCTATGGCAGGGGCACTTTCCCAGCCTGTCTATACAGGTTATTTTTATTTTCGGTCTTCTTGGCATGAATCAATCACCTCCAGACAGGATTCTACTGGAATTCCCTTAAAAGAATCACCACTGCTGCTGCTCAGTACAATCATCTGACGCACTGCCATCATGGCTTTATCTACAGAATCCATCATGGAAACCCCGTTCATCACATTTCCCATGAAAATGGCGGAAAAAATATCCCCCGTTCCCGGGAAACGGACAGGAATCATATCAAAGGTACGAAGGAAATATTCTCCCCTGTCCTTATCAAAACCTGCCACTGCATCTTCTCCATCCACTTTGGCGCTGGTAATGGCTATGGAGCCGTTCCCCATACGATGCAGCCTGCCCAGAAGATTCTTCATAGCCACCCAGGAGAGGCCTTCCTTTTTATAGGTCTCGCCTGCAATAAGGGCTGCTTCTGTATAATTGGGAACCATGTAATCAGCCTGGGAAACCAGGCGCCGCATGCCTTCCACCGTCCGCTCTGTGAGACCGTTATACAAATGGCCTTCATCTCCCATGATGGGATCCACAAAAATCTTTGTCCCCTTTAACCGCTCCCGGCTGCAGTAATTGGCAATCATGGCAGCCTGGGCAGGAGAAACAATAAAGCCTGTGGAAATGGCATCAAAAGAAAACCCCAGCGCTTTCCACACACCTATGGTATTTCTCATATAATCCGTGGTATCCAGGATTTCAAAGCGCCCATAGTCCAGCGTATTGGAAACAAGGGCCGTGGGAAGATTGTAAATATGGTGGCCCATATGAGTCAGCACCGGCATCATGGCCGCCAGTGCTACCTTCCCGTATCCCGGCAAATCGTTGACCAAAAGCAGATGTTTTCCCAAAATATCCCTCTTTCCTGTAGCAATGTGCTTCTATTTTATCATATCTTTGAAAAAAGCAGGTAAAAGAATATAATGTTTATAAAAAAGTTCCCATTCATTGAAAGGAAAGAAAAATCCATGCATATTTTTATCAGGGACGAATTTGATCTTTATAAAATCATACACAGCGGCCAGTGCTTCCGGGCAGTCGAAATAAATGACGGCCTTTTCCGCTTCATCACCGGCCGCCATGTTCTCTACATACGCCATATACAGGGTATCCGTTATGATGTGTCCTGCTCCCCATACCTGTGGAATCACCTGTGGAAGCCCTATTTCGATCTGTCCGAAAACTATGAAGCCATCCGAAACAGTATAAGTCCAAATGACCATTACCTTCAAAAGGCAGCCGACTACAGCAGGGGCATCCGTATCCTCAGGCAGGACCCCTGGGAAACACTGATTACCTTTATTATCTCCCAGAGAAAATCCATCCCCGCCATTGCTTCTGCTGTAGAAAAACTATGCCAGAAGGCCGGAGAGGAAATCAGAACCCCCCGGGAAATACTCTATACCTTTCCGACGCCCCAAAAACTTTCTTTCCTGTCCCCGGAGGACCTCAAAGCCTGTTCCCTGGGCTACCGCATCCCCTATATTTCCAAATCAGCGGGAATCATAAAAAAATCGCCACACCTCTTGAAAGATATGGCGAAATATGATGATGAACAGCTATTGAACGCCCTGATGGAACTTCCCGGCGTTGGTATCAAAGTAGCAAACTGCACAGCCCTCTTCGCCTTCCATCGCACAGCCCTGGCACCGGTGGACGTATGGATACAGCGGGTCATTGATCAAAAATACGAAGGATCCAATCCCTTTCCCGCCTATGGGCAAAAGGCTGGCATTATGCAGCAGTACCTTTTCTACTACGCTCAAAGTACCGGCATGAAATAAATACTAAAATTGCAGTCCCGCCTTCTTCAGGGTTTTGAAAGTATAGGTCAGGATATGATACAGAGTCTCGCTGTCTTCGGCAGTGAGATTTTTCTCATCCATATTTTTCAAATCCTTATAATAGAAACCCAGCTTCTTTTCCAACTCCCGGCGAACCTCTGATTCCGGCACTGCAGTTTCCTGTTTTTTCTGGTTCTTTTCATCCTTCATTTCCTGCTTCAGCGCATCCAGTTCCGCTTCCAGCTGAAACGTTTTCTCCTGAAGACTGCCATTTTCTCCGCGAAGAGACTCAATGGTGAGGTTCAGCCCTTCATTGGCATCCCTCTCCTGAGATAAATTCACCTGAAGACATTCCACAGTCCCCTTCAGCGCCGCAATGGTATCTCTGGCAGCCAGAAACCCTTCCCGATTCAAACCATTCCCACTCATATCTATACCTCCTGTTTAACCTGTACTTCTTTACTCCTATTTTATCACACAACATAGGATTTGAAAGATAAACCTCAGGAACGCTGCTTCACAAATTTCTGGACCACCTGCTTATAGGCCGGACCATTCACCGCCATTTCCATAGTATGGGCAGCCCCATCAAAAATATAAAGCTCCTTCACATTGCTGGAAGAATCAGCGAGAAGCTCATGAGCCACCGATGGAGGAACAAGCATATCCGCACCGCCATGAAGGAAAAGCACCGGAGAAGACATACGGGTCACCTGGGATGCCGGATCCACATCGGACAAAATTCGACCGGTATGGAAAAACATAGCCGCCTGCATAAACGGATTCAACACATCCATGCCAAGGACCAGTCTATCATCGCCGGTATAGGTCATAATCTTATCCCGTCCCAGTGCCAATAGATTCCCATACGAACTGTCAGCCACATAGAACTTCATATGCTGCCCCTCCTCACTGCCGCTGTAAATCAAAGCCATGGCAGCGCCAAGAGAAATGCCGTGAAATCCGATCTCCATAGATGGGTTCTTAGACCGCAGAAAATCAACCCAGGCATTCATATCATCCACATCATGAATCCCCCAGTCCGTATGACCACCGCCGCTCTCACCATGGCCCCGAAGATCCACCAGAAGCACATTGTATCCCATATCCTGGTACATAGAAATATAAGGAACGCACATGGACCGATTCTGGTACAGTCCATGAAGAAGAACCACCGCCTTCCGGCCCCCTTTCACGGTCTCGATATAAGTTCCCCGAAGCTCTGTACCATCTTTGGAAGGCACCATCACCCTCTGCCAGCCATACCGATCTTCAAGCCCATGAATCCTTCCCAAATCCAGACGATGATTCTCAATCCCAAGAATCCTGTCCCAGGGCGCATTAAAAAGCTCCTCATAGGAAAGATTGCCTGCATAAAAGCCAAGACTCAAAGCAGCAAAAAGAACGAGTATAATCAACCATTTGATCAGTTTAAATAGAAAATGCATCATATCACCTGATGTTAAGTATAAACCATGGATAAGCCGTTTGAAAAGAGATAAGGTATGCCATAGATTCTGGGACACAGAGGGTTCTTAAGATGGACCGGCCCTATGGGCCGGAGGGTTCGTAAGTTTGACGACCTTTCAGGCCGAGGGTTGTGGTATCGCCCTCTCAGGCGATGAGTATGAAGTCAGAGTCAGCGTTATGAGCTTACCTTACTGTGTCATATGGCTTAATAAGCATTCTGCTGATTGGCTCGCTGCGCTCGCCTCCCCCTATCCGGCTGCGCCGGACTTCCCCCGCAGGCGGGGCAGAATAAAACACCGCGAAACACTCTCTTCATAAATGGTTCTACAGTAAGCACGGGTTATAGTGCCACTGTGGAGGTCCTGCATAGGACCTCCAAGTGGGGCGAAGTAAGGCGCCTAGCCTGCCCATTAAGGCGCTTTCCTTTTGTCGCCCCACCGAACTGCGGGGGAAAGGTGGTGGCGCCAGCCACCAAAGGGGGAATGCATTTCCCACGCCCGCAGGGCGGTTGTATGGTTTTTCCACGGGCGAAAGCCCGGTTGTAAAGGTTTTATACAAACTGGCGCCTTCTATAATTTAGAGGCGCCCACCTCCACCCTTTGAACCCTCTGAACCCTATGAACCCTCAAGCCCCATAGGGGCTTGTCAACCAGCGACCAGTGAGCGATGACGATTCGCCAAGAAGAGGCGCTGATCTTCACGGAGGAGTGTTTCCGGAAAAAGCCTCTCTCATCTAATTTGCTCACCAATACCCCGAGTAAACATTCGCATTTCATATTGGTAAATCAAAAACAGAAAGCGAATAATGAATGAAACGATTCCCCTCGTCACTTCACAACAAGGAGGCCCCATGGAGAAAGAAAAGAGAACGATCAAGAAAAGAAAAGGCTTCATGCTTTTAGAGCTCATCATCGTCGTCGCGATCATCGGCATCCTTGCCGCTGTCGCCATTCCGAACCTCGTCGGCATGACTGACGAAGCAAAGGTCGCCAAGATCCAGTCTGATCTTTCCTCCATCGGCACCGCCATGGAAGTCTACCACGTCAAGAAAGGCGGCACCTACCCCGCAGACCTCTCCACTCTCGCAGGCGATAACGGCTATCTGAAAAAAGTCCCCGACCCGCCCACAGGTGCCGGTGATTATACCGTAGGAAGCAAAGGCGAAGTCACCTGCACCTTTAATGGCGTCACCTACTCCTCCTTCGGCACATCGACGGGAAGTGCAGACAGCAATACAGGAAAATAATCACGCACAAAAGGGGCTGTGAAGAAATGAGGATTCATTTCTTCACAGCCCCTTTTTTCATACACGAAAAAATTCTATTTCTTCATATCCTTTTCCACGGTATTCGAGAGCTTCATTTCCTTCACCAGCATAGCGACCTGCTCTTTGAGCGCACGGATTTCCTCATCCTGTGCTGCCATCTTCTGGTCGGATTCTTTCTTGGCTGCTTTCAGCTCTTTGATTTCCTGAGACATAGCAGCTTTGGAAGTCGTAAGACCAGTCTGTCCCTTACCGACTTTGAAAGACAATCCCACATTATATGCATTGTCATCCGCACCAATCGTCGCACCTGCTGAGACCATCATCATTTCATTCGGTTGATAGAAGAGCCCCATCGCTGTAGCCGACTTACCACGATAATTGCCTGCAGCCACTGCTACATCCAGCTTGTTGTCCGGATCATAGTCCAGATGATGCAGTCCGGCCAGTGCGGCCCCCACTGCACCTGCATTCTTGATGTCATCGGAAAGTTTGTTGTTCATGGCATTCATGCTGTCCGTGAGACTGATTGCCGTGCTGTTCACGTAACCCACGTTCGCCGCACTCGACGCATCCTTCTCATCCGTCTTGACGCCAGTGAGGACGCGGTCGCCTTTCAAACCGGCTACGCTGACCTTCGTCGCACCTGCATCCGATGCTATGGCGACTGTGTCGCCATTGACTTTGACCCAACCTGCGCCCGTGTTGTTCTTCACATCTTTGATGGCGTTCCATACCGCACCACCAGATACCAGGCTCGTGTTGCCATCTTCCACCTTGCCCGTATTCAGTATGTTCGTATAGGCAGCTGCATCAATTTTGCCCGCCTTCAGTTCAGAAACATTCTGCCCCAGCTTCTCGACGTCCGCTTTATCAGCTTTACCAGCGACAGCTTTGTTCACATCCGTGAGCGAGTCTTCGATTTTCTTGTCCGTATCGGTCTTAGTATAGACATCAGCCGCATTGGCCTTCTTATCCAGTACCCCATCGACTTTGGCACTGAGGTTACTCAGGTCTTTCTTATCTGCCTTGGTTGCCAGTGCCTTTTCATTGGAATCTACCTGCTCTTTGACCTTATTGAAATCAGCGGTGTCCACCTTATTTTTGAGCTGGTCATCAACATACGTTTTATCCGCTTTGACCGCCAGATCATCTTTCATCGTCTCTTTGATGACGTTCTTACCTGCCTCAGACAGATTCGCGAGATCTTTGTCTGCTTTGTTTGCTACATTTGCATCCGTTGCGACACCTTCGGTGGCTTTCTTGACAGCAGCATCGACGTAGCTCGTATCCGCTTTGCCGGCCAGCGCCTTTTCATGAGCATCCACTTTGTCTTTGATGACCGTGAAATCACTGGTATTGACCTTATCTTTTACTTTCTCATCGACATACGACGTATCGGCCTTCCCCATCAGATCCGCTTTGACAGTATTCTTGATGGCCTCTTTGCCCGCCTCTGACAAATTGGTGAGATTCGTATCCGCTTTGCCAGCGAGTTCCTCCATCATCGTGTTTTTGATGACAGTCTTACCAGCATCAGAAAGATTGGATAAATTTTTATCTGCCTTATTCGCTACATTTGCATCCGTTGCGACACCTTCGGTGGCTTCCTTGACAGCAGCATCGACGTAGCTCTTATCCGCTTTGCCGGCCAGCGCCTTTTCATGAGCATCCACTTTGTCTTTGATGACCGTGAAATCACTGGTATTGACCTTATCTTTTACTTTCTCATCGACATACGACGTATCGGCCTTCCCCATCAGATCCGCTTTGACGGTATTCTTGATGGCTTCTTTGCCCGCATCTGACAAATTGGATAAATTTTTTATCTGCCTTATTCGCCACATTGGTTACGATGCCTTCTGTCGCTTTGCTGATGGCTTCTTGTACCTGTCCGCCTGTAACGATACCGGTATCTCCAGCCGTAACCTTGCCATCCGTATTGACCATGATGGTATTATCTTTGTCGATAGTGATATGCTTTCCTGCTTTGTAGACCGCACCGCCAAGAGAATCCGTGATGTCCGTTCCGTTGATGACAAGCCGGTTTGCGGAGAGTGAGTTGACATTTTTGATATTATGCCCCTCTGCATTATAGTCCCCATTCGCACTCCAGCTGGCCATGATATAGGTTCTGGTATTTCCTGTATCTGCTTGTGAAAAGTCTTTCCCCTGCATCGTTAAGCCACCATCAGCATTCATATGCAAGACCAAAGTATGATCTACTTCTGGATCTTGGAATTCCAGCGATGTCTTATCATTGGGATTTAACAGGAAATATTTTTTCACCTGCTCTTTAGGCAGTGCATTTCCATTGACATCCGTCACCTGGCCATCAAAATTGCCACGCACACGTACACGTTTTGCTGTATCACTGACCTTCAGTTGTTTCGCATTCAGTGTAGAATGTCCATTAACAGAGAGCACCGTTCCACTATTCACGGTAACGATATCCGCGTTTACTACGGCCTGATTATCCGTTGTCAACATCGCTTCATTCGTCAAAGTGATATCGCTTGCTTTCAAAGAAGGCTTATCCTCACTTTCAGCTGCAAGCGACTCCTCATCACTTCCTGTCGTACTGTGATGCCCTGCTATATACAATTTAGCTCCACTGATAGCAACCTTCCCCGTAACATTCACCGCGCTGTCATTCACCGTCACATTGCCATCGGTATCAGCGAATGTCCATTTATTACCATCGTAGGTTCCGTTTCCTTGAATAGTCAGATCACCTTTGACATTCAGCTTCGTATTATCGATTTCTCCACGAGCGTACTCATTAAAGGTAGCCTGTTTCACTTCCACCGTACTGTTTTTTGCTGTAAAGGCCGCTTTCTCTGTATAGCTTATATCGTTAGCTACTTTCCCCTCTACCGTAAGCTTATTTGCCATGACCGTCGCACCATTCACTGCCAAAGTCGATACTTGATCCAGCTTATTGACCGGATCGCTGTCGCTGTTTCCCTTTTCTGCCTGCGCGGTATTCGGTCCCCAGGCTCTGACAACAATTTCTCCGCCTTTTGTGATGCCTGTAGCAGGCTGCGACCATTCCGTATCCGTTGCCGACGTATCCTTCGTCACATCCAGCACGGCACCATTCGTAACGTTGAACTGCCCTTTGTTCTGCACCAATACATTTTTCATGGTGGCCCTACCGCCATCAATAGTGATAGATCCGACAGGCAGACCTTCTGCTACATTACCTTTATCATGATCATTTTCAGGAAATGCATTTCCCGCATATAGCCAATTTCCCGATGTCTTACTATTCTTCAGCGTGATGGCAGCATTATTTGCCCAAGCGCCAGTGGTTACTTTCGCTTCATTGACTTCCGCTTTACTTCCATCATTTACATTAAATGCATCCTGAGCACTATCGATACTGCCACCATTTACAGTAAGAGTACTCCCATTATCTACAGAAATTTCACGAGATCCTTCGCCGCCATTAATGAAATTGACACGATTAGCGGTCAGCTTGGAGCCGTTTTGTAGCCAAACACCTTTTACGTCTTGATCATTTACTGTAAATGAACCATCTTCATTTGTTACGAGACTTATTGCATCATTATAAGTCTTCGCAGTCGTTCCATCGAGATTGATATCTTCTGCCCAAGACGAAACCACACCCGTCATTCCAAAGACCAGCGAAAAGGCGGCAATCTGTGCTAACATCTTTTTGCTTTTCATTTGCATTCCTCTTTTCTGCGAGACACGCTCGCCACACCACGAAGAATCTAAAACGACCATTATTTAGCAACCTAAAAACCTGCTTACAGTCTACCCCCCTCGGTTATATTGTCAAATTTCTATATATCTATACTAAATGTGCATAGGTGCTATGGGAAATAATATAGAAAATATTCATATATCGGATAGCTCCCTATGCACAAGAAAAGGCCCAAAACTTATTTGAGCCTTTTCGAAGTCTACAGGGAAATGATTACTTGGCCTATTTCGCTTCCAGTTCCCGCATGGGGGAAGGGGGACCGCGTCAGCGGCGCTCGGGTTCTTTCGTAGGCACCACAAATGCGCTTCTCTTTCTCTCATACTTCCCTCTGTCTTTCATACCGCCTGTGCCCTATCCGCCCCTGCTAGGCGCCTTCCCCTAGAGGGGAAGGCTACGATACGAGAATACCCTCTTCTAAAAAACTGGCGCGCCCCCCTTGTGAGGCTATCCTCTCCCCAAGCACCGTCATCCCGAGCGAAGCCGAGGGATCTTTATTGCACTGCCGCCATATGCACACATGCGCTCTCACTCAAACGACACCTTGGTGCTTCCTTTTTCGCCTTTCCCTCGCTCACGATTTACCGGTCTGCAGGAAGGATCCCTCCACTTCGGTCGGGATGACAGGTGGAAGACGAATAGCCTCACATAGTCTTTCACACCGCTGCGTGGATCCATCCTGCGCCTTTGGCGCGGGCCGTTTGGCCTCACAGGAAGGCACCTTAATGGGCAGGCTAGGCGCCTCTTTGGATTAGGCCAAACTCGGAAGTCCCTCTGCGGGACTTCCGTCTCCAAGGGCCTACTCGTATCGTTGTTATGACTGGTAACCCGTGACTTGAATACCACTTTCGGGCATCACCCAATAAAAAAGGCGGCGAAGCCGCTACGAGAGCCTTGAACCCTGAACCAAATGAAGGCAAAGCAAAAAGCACATCTTTGCAGATGTGCTTTCGTGTTAATCAGTGGCTTGTTCCTCCCGGCGATTCCAGCCAATCTAGAATGTAAGACAAAGTAAAAAGAACCAACCATTTACATGATTGGTTCTTTTTTAGTTAATCAGCAGCTTCCTATCCTCCCGGGCCGCTTCCAGCCAAGTACTTT
>ERZ809224.432-NODE-432-length-40681-cov-12.463816_pt1 | contig 40681 bp, 45 predicted proteins | sample MGYA00520513_ERZ809224 | MGnify/ENA primary metagenome ERZ809224 (study PRJEB31576, sample SAMEA3212658) | Homo sapiens | biome: human-gut; feature: human gut; material: fecal | place: Sweden | collected 2012 ... | reverse complement strand
AGAGAAATAGGAATAGGCATACAGAGAGAAATAGGAATAGGCATACAGAGAGAAATAGGAATAGGCATACAGAGAGAAAGAGTGTTATGGGGTTCAGCCTATTTTAGCACCAGGATGATTTTTCCGCAACAATTCGCAATGAGAATTCTTCAAACTTCTTCTTAAGCTCTTCCGGCGTTTCCTCTATAATCATCTTCATAAGAGACCATCTCTCTTTCGGCCTATGTTTGTAGCATGTCCATTGAACCACATCTGAGATGTTCCTTGCACGATTCCTTCTTCTGCAACTACTCTACGCTATGCAACGAGAAGAAAGGAATCAATCTTTCTCGGCTGCTAAGACTTGACAGATGGGTGCTGGTGTGCTATTATAATAAAGCGCCAAGCGAGCCGGAGTGGCGGAATTGGCAGACGCCCGGGACTTAAAATCCCGTGGGAGAAATCCCGTGCCGGTTCGACCCCGGTCTCCGGCACCAATTTTATATCGCGGGGTAGAGCAGTTTGGTAGCTCGTCGGGCTCATAACCCGGAGGTCGAGGGTTCAAATCCCTCCCCCGCAACCATAAAACCGTCGATTTCGAGGAAAATCGGCGGTTTTTCTTTTGAAAAAGTTATAACCAAATTTTAGGTGATGCTTATCTGATGCAAATCTTGGCGTGATATTTTCGGTGCTGATGTAAATTCAGAAGTTCATAGAAAAGAACTGGGAACATTCTGGGGTATCGTCTTGCGCGGCGGGGTCAGGGAGTAACTTCATAGAACCGCCTGTGTAAAGCCCGCTGAGACGTTCAATGCTGATCCGTTTGTGATCATCCAAGGCATGGCCGTACTTGTCCAATGTGATGGAGGGGTTGGCGTGGCCCAGCAATCGGGACAGCGTCACAACGTCCATGCCTTGCTCCAGGGCCCTGGTGGCGAACGTGTGCCGGAGACTGTGAAAGTTGGCAGCGGGAATTCCTGCCTGGCGAACACATCTCTTAAACAGATCCTGGTAAGTCCTGGGCTCATAGGGCTGGCCATTTTCTTGGCAGAACACATAGCCGCCAGGATTGTAGCCAGGATATTGATTACAGAGCTCCATTTGGATGGTGTAGTAATCCTGAAAGTCTTTGAACAAACCGTCTATGATGTATACCGTTCTGCGGGAGTTATCTGTCTTAGTGCTCTGTACTGTATGAACGCTGGTGCTGGTGCCAATGGAAGGATCAAAGTTGGGCAGACGATTTCTGGTTTCACAGACCTTAAATGACCGGTTTGCCATGTCTACATTCTTCCATCGCAATCCGCATAGCTCTCCCATCCGCAGACCGGTAAACAGATCGAAGATAATCCCAAAGGCGGCAGGTTCCGGCGCCCGCCGCGCCGCCAGGATGAGTCGGTTTTGCTCCTCTCGGCTGAGAACCCGCATCTCCTGCGCTCGAACTTTTGGGAGCACGACACTCTCCACCAGATTTTCCTGGATCAGCTTATTTTTCATCGCCTGGGAAAAGGCCAGGTGGAGCATATTGCGCAGGTTGGTCAGAGTTTTAGGGGAAAGTCCGCCCTTGCCTTTGAGATTACCATTTTTAGCCCGGTCATTGAAAAAGTCCTGAAGGTCCTCGGCCGTCAGGGTGTTCAGATATTTTCCCCCGATCAGTGGCTTGATATGGCCTCTCACATATTGCTCATAGCTGCAATAGGTGGACAATTTGATGACGGGTTTAGCGTATTTCTCCAGCCAGCGCTCCATCCATTCCCCCACGGTAAGGACCTCGGTGCGCCCCACGCTGGACAAGGAAGACTGCCTCTGAGAAGTCATGAGTGAGTCGATGAATGCCTTGGCGTCAGCCTTGCGCTGGAAACGTTTGGTCTTCCGTTTGCCATCTACCTTGTATTGATAGACCCATGTTTTATCGGCAGTCTGGTACAGGCTGCCTTCGCCCTTTACCCGTCGCGCCATGACCCAGTCCCTCCGATCGTATCCTCTACCCACTGCTTGAGATGGTCACGGGATAAAATGACTCGCCGCCCGATCCGCAGACAGGGGAGCTTCCCCTGTTCCGCCATTCGATAGGCAGTGGCCCGGGACACGCCGAACACAGTAGAAAATTCAGATACCGAAAAGAAGTCTGGAAGATCGTCCAGGCAACGGGTGTGCAGGTCAGGTTTCATTTGCAGGACCTCCTTACTATATATTTATGCCAAACACAAAAGGCGGTCAGCGTGGATGTCAAGCTGGCCGCCTTTCAAATTTGAAGAGGAAGGCGGGGGCCGCTCCATAGTTGGAAAGCATTGTAGCTCTTCGGTGGGCGGTCCCCGCCGTTCTTGTGATTAACGATGCGCCTGTATTCGACACGACTTCCCCAAGCGCAAGAGCCTGCGCAAAACACGGGCTCACAGGGCGGCAGCAACGATCACAGTTGGCACTGTCTGGCGGGAATTTCACCCCCCGAGGATCTCTCGAGCTGTCCCCATTGCGTGCAGCTGTGGCTGGACAGGCTTGTCTGATGGCTGACGGGTCATGGCGGGACAAGCCGCCACAGCTTGTCCTTGGCCTGGAGGAAGGTGCGCTCGCCGCCTTGAGAATGGCCGTTGCTTGATGGAGTAGTAGTGCTCCACAGGCGGGTCCTGGCGCCTTCAGACCGTCGCTTTCCCTTTTGGGGACGTCAGCCGACAGATCGAAACTGCCGGATATGACCGCGCTGGCGGTATTTGTCAAAGTGCAAAGGGAAAGATCAATACGGAGCAAAACGAGTGATGATTCCATTCATCAAGGTCAGGTCATCGCCATACAGCGTTGAGGCCAAGCGCTTGAGAAGGTTCGTTTCATCTGCTGTCAGGCGTTTTGGATCTAAATGGTATCCATCCATGATTCGGACACCTCCACCATAGCGGCCACAAATGGTTTCGATAGGATAGTGCCCAGTAAGGAATATGATATCATTTTGGATGGTCCTTTTGGAGACTCCGAACGATTGTGCCAGGTCTTCATATGTATTATGACGGACTTTACACAGGCGCTCAATGATCCGCTGCCGCCGTTCATGGGCATCCACGGGCCATCACCCCTTTTGCCTGCTCCATGCGTTGAGTGTAACAGCTAATGTGGCAATAGCCCTTCCACGTTAAAATAACTTTCTTAAAAATTTATTGAATCCCGTTGCAGCTGTTTGGGGCGGAATATTCGTGTTAGCGTCTGGAATGGTCGATGGGCTTCCAGCCGGGCGCTCTACCCTCGAAAAAGCATGGGAAAACCCCTGGCGCTCCATCGTGGGTGGGAGTGCCAGGGGTCTGTTCCTCTGCCCGCTCAGTCCAGGGTGAACTCCCCCGGTGAGGTAGTGCCAGGTGTTGGGGCCGGATGCCACATGCATCGGCTTGAGGATAGGGACAGGTCACGGGGTTGAGATGGAGCCGAAGATAATCGAGTTATATCGGCGAATCAGACAATTCTAGCCTTATGCTCGATTAGTTCAATAGCTTCCTTTTCATTAAGCGCTCGAACATTACCATCTCTGTACTTCTGAGTATCCATCATAATCAGCCAAATTAAATTGTTTTATGGGGGCCTTAGTTTCAAAGCTGCATTCAATGACTCTCATATATCTTGATACATTTCCACTGAGTGTTCCCTGAAAGTATAGCAGGATCCCTGTATCAGAATCTACAAACATTGTAAAGCTGTCAATGCTATGTTTTTCAGCAATATAAGGGGCAGGCGTTCCAACGATTTTTACGCAATCTCTTCCCAGATATGTTGCATTATTATCTTCAATTTTCCACTTGTCAAAATCCTTTAAATAGCTGTAGGTAATTTCTTGGGGAAAAACAGAATAAGATGCCAGTGGACAATTTGTGACATTTCTTCTATAAAAGTAACATGGAATACCGTCTTCTCCTGTGGTAATTCTGGACTCTAACGGAATATATGGGGTGTCACTGCGTGTATAGGTTGGAAGATAGTTCTGCATATATGTTCTTTCTAAATTGTCGACAAGAATCATGTTTCCTGCTTGGCTATATGTTTCCGAGGTAATCTGTTCGTCCTCAATAACCGATTGGTAGGCGACATTTGAATTTATATCAATTTGATACTCAACAGTGGTTATGCCGTCATTGAGCATAGATGTTTCCATAGTTAGCACAAGGTTGTTAAAGTAATCAATTGAATTTAACATTTTGTTATATATATTGACTTTCGGACTAAGGGACGTATCCTCATCGCCTTGCAACGCCAACGAAGTTTCTGGTTCAAAATGTGTGTATCTAAAATCTTCAGTTGCTATTACCTGGTTGATGTCACCTGATTTTTCTGCAACTTGAAACATGTTTGCTTCTTTGAAGATGGATGAAACAGCGCTTACAGAGATCACAGTTGTTGACAATACGAGGGCTGTAAGCACAACAACCTTCAACAGCTTATTCTTGAACACGTCAATTCCTCCTATTCATCGTATGTTACCGCTATTCTCACAGCATCGGCGCCACAGTATTTACCAGTATTATTGCTTGGCATAAGCCAGACCATCCACGTAGAATAGCCAACCTGTCCCATGCCGAGTGAACCAGCAAGATTGATACTAGCAGTACCAATCACGTTCCAGCCAGCAGCAGCAAGATCTTGATTTATAGTTCCTGCCGTCTTGAAAGCAAGAGAACTCGTAGAATTCACTGAATACAAAGCAACAGGATCTGTAAAGCTTGTATGATACAGGTAAGCGCGTACTTGCGCTGACAGTGGGCTAGAACTGGTGATTACAGGAAACTCATACTGATAAAAGCTATTATCTGAGGAGCATGCTTGCCTCCTTGCATCTTTGTAGTACAAAGTATTAGATTGAAACCATGTGTTAAAGCCATAACGGTCGTTTGTGTATCCTTGTGCGTCATCGTTATCAATTATGTGCGTTTTGGTTTGAACTGATGCATATGCGCTAAGAACCAGTCCTGATATAAGTAATACCAACAGCATAAATTTCACTATTCTTTTCATCAAGTTAAAAGTCTCCCTCTAATTAGATTATGTGACACTCATTGTGCGGACTGACAGCACAACGTGGGGCAGTTCATTTTACTGGGGCTTCTTATTTATCGCGCTATATATGAACGGAATGGCGTGCATAGCTTTTATGACGATCCAAGTCCTGACTATTGCGGGCGCAAGACGTGTCTGCGGCAGAAATATGCTTGCCAATTTTGGAAGAAACTACAGCAGCAAAATCGGTTGTACTCATCTCATTGGAATAGCACCAATAACATGTATCACTACTCGAGTCCAAATAATACCACGCATAATTCGGCATATGAATCTCCTTTCATCGATTCACAATATTGTTGTTCGTGTCAGGTGCCCCCCTTTTGGGGGGCACCTGACACGAACATTATTATTTAAGAAATCAGTTACCACTCGCCTATTACACATTACATATGAATATAGATATCTGTGTGCGCATACTGATTCTGCTGACAAAACAAATTCAACACTGCCAACTTGACGGGCAAAAGTGATAGGATAGCAAGTCCCGCCCTGCCTTCACATGCGATCGAGGTTAGCGATCCCGTTTAACCAGTCATCTAACGAGCTAATAGGAAGTTTTCTGTGAATCAAGAGCAGGAGATTCTACCCAATTTCCGCTGCGGTCATAGACGGTAACCGTGGTTGTCACCACATAATCGTGACCTGACATTACATAATATGTTCCGCTGACAGTTATAACGCCACTGCCTGATTCAGCCCATGTTTTGATCGTTTTCCCATCCTGCTTCAGTTCCACGGTCAAATCCGCTGTATATCCGCTCCGTAAGATTGCCTGCCCCCTGCATGAAGCTCCTCCAAAACCGGAAATATTAAGCGTAGAAGAGATACGGGAAACCCCTGTGTACTTTGGCTCAATTGCATGAGCTGTTGTAAGAGTGACGGTCAAAAGGCTCATAAGCAAACAAAATGATAGCACCGATAGAACTTTTTTCTTCATGTAGAAACCTCCCACTTTATGTTATTGAGGGTAGCCTCAAATACAGGAGACACGAAATATCAAAAAATGCAACAAGAAAAATATAATTCTAGCAAAAAGGTGAGGAAGCACTCACCCCACCCTTTTGCTGCGTTTTGCGTTTTAATATTCAAGACTATCAGCGACCCGGATCAAGTCATCCCGGTCAATCCCCAAACTAACGATGCCAATAAAAGCGGAGTTCTCCTTTACAGGCCATGCAAGCTGAATTTCCTCCTCTTTGATGACCAATATAGCATCCTCACCATGCACATTAACCTGATCAACTTCTGCATCTTCCGTATCAACACTAATATTCGATCCAGAGGTCGTCATATAGTCGATATAAAGTAAAGCACCTTCTGAATTTATATACTGGTACCACGCATTTGCGGTGTCACCTCCGTAGCTCTCCAAAGTAAAACCATCTGGCACCCATCCCACGCGGATTGCGGGAGTTACGCCGTTAGCCTGACTTTCAAATTGGAACACGGTATTTGTTCCAAAGACTTCAACAATTAGGTTAATTGTATTGACTCTTACTGTCTCAGATGCCGCAAAAGCTCCAGTAAAAAGCAAAGCGGCAATGCCAGCGGCTACGATCGCTGTTTTGAGGACCTTCCAGGTGACACGTCCTGCGACATGAAGCTGTTGTTTTCTGCTATGCTGCCGAATGGTCTGTAGGCACCGTTGATCCACTTCTTCAGGGATCTCGAAGGTTGGGTCATTTTTTAGCTGTTCATTCTGCTCTTCGGCTTCTTTCCCTTGAGCCGTGGCGATATCATCCATCAGTAGCGCAAACAGCGCATCCTCATATCGTTCTTGGAGCTCTTCACGCCTTGTCACGATAGTTCACGCATCCCTTTCCAATAAGATTTTAGCCGCCTGACGGCGTGCCCTCGTTAATTTCATTCGAATTGAGCTGGGTTTACACCCCAAAAGAATTGCCAGTTCCATATCTGAAAGCTCAAAGATATATTTTCCCTCCAATAGAATGCGTACTTCTTCGGGCACTCTGCTCCATAGGGCCTTCAATTGATCTGAATGATCCAAAGACACGAGCAAATCATCCAATGGCTTTGCATTACCAAGGGCGTCTACAAGTATGTCAGAGGTCTGAAAGTTGCTGAAAGATTTAGCTTCCCGCATCTTCCTACGCAAAAGATCAATGGAAACGCTTCTAACTGTATAAACGATATAACCGGCAGTAATGCAACACTTAGATGCATCCAAATTTGAAAATATTTTTAGAAGTCGTTCCAGGGACGTTTGCACGATATCCTCTTGATCTGATATATTTTGGGTGTAATTTTTAGCCGTTGAAAACATGAGCTTTTTGTACTTTTGATAGGCATCTTCTATAAGCTCTGTGATAGTTGGAGAATGTGGTCTAGGAACCCATGCAAACAATATGTTCCCCCCCAATAGATTAGATCTCTTTCAGAATAGGAGACACAAAAACGGATTTTGTGCAACAGAATGCGCGGCTTTTTGAACCAGGTACAGTATGATCTGCGCCTCTGGATAATAGTTATACTAAAAAAATGAAGCCAAATCAAGCGGTTGTTATTGAAAAACTATTGATTTCGAATGTTAAGAACACAGCTGGAATATAATTTAAGAAATTTTTCCGGTGGGTGAGAAATGTATGGCTTCATTTGGGGAATTGCTGGAAGAACTGCGGTCGGACAAAAAGATGACACAAAAAGATTTGGCAAATGTGTTACATGTATCAGTTGGTACAATTTCGAATTATGAGCGAGATGTTTATTATCCAGAAATTGAAAAATTGATCAATTTAGCTGACTATTTTCATGTAACAATTGATTATTTACTAGGACGCTGTGAGCATAACTTTTCTCCAGATGTTTTCGAGGAGAAGATTGTCGATAATATAGATATAGGGATGGCGATAAAAATGATTCGGAATCTTCCATCAGAAAGGAAACGGGCATTATTACTTCTTCTAGATGACATGAATTTTCGTGTAGCATTTAATCAATATAGAAAAAAGGAGACTCTATGATACCCTGCTGTATACTAGCAATTGAGAATGATGATGACAAAGAATTTATGATTGCCCTCTACGAGGACTATAAACGTCTTATGTTTTTCGAGGTCGGGAAAATAGTTAAGAATGAGCAAGATATAGAGGATGTGGTGCAGGACGCTCTCGAAAAATTGATCGATCGGATTTCGCTGCTTCGGAGACTTGGCCGTGATCGGTTGGTCAATTACATCATCTCTACCTGCAAACACTTAGCATTGAACCACAATCGGGATTATGTGAATTTTCAAAATATCTCTTATGACGAATATAGCAAATGTTCTAGCAGTGAATATAATCAGCATGGGGTAGAGCACCAAATCATACGGGAAGAGGAGTCAGAAATCTTGCGACGCATTTTAGCTAGGATGGATTCTCGATCTCGGCATTTGTTAGAAGGCTATTATTTTTTGGATATTTCCATGCCTGAATTAGCGAAAGAGTTGGGCATCAGGCCAGACAGCGTTCGTATGGCGTTAACACGAGCAAGAAAAAAGGCGTTTGCTCTGTTACAAGAGGAGGGCGTTGTGTCCATTTTCTCAAAATGATAGAGATGTTTAGACATTATAAGCAATGAAGCAAATGGGGGAGACTGCCATACCGCAGTCTCCCTCGTTCTGTCGAGATGAAATCAGAGAAGTTTTCTTCAGAAAATCAATTATTGCGGTAGTGTCAAGGATTCCCCTCTTTTGGAGTTCTGCAGAGCGGTCAATGTTGCATGCTACGCACTCAAATCGTTTTATAGAATAAAGACATAGATTTGGAGGGGGTACCGATGCAGTAAATATAGTGGACGAAATCCGAAAAAGTATATTTCCTTTCAAAGAATGACTATTTCAAAGAATAGTGGAGGTGCCAATGATAATGAAAACTATTAAAGCTCTGGCTTCAATCCTCATAATACTCTCGATTATCACCACGAATACACTCCCAGCGTTCGGGGCCTTTGATTCTGACATGAACGACAATAATATTACATTTGCGACGATAGTATTTGATGGCAAGACAATGACCGTGCCTACAATTGCCCAAAGAAATAATGAGAATGTTCTGACCACGGAAAGTACTATTGGGCAAACATCCATCCAGGATGATAGCGTGACATACTTCCTTCCGATTACAGAAGAAGCCCTTGCATATAATGAGGCACTAGTGAACGGAATTGTTGGCCCAGGTACAAGTACAGAAACTTTTACTGAGAAAGGCTATATGTCAATAACGAGCTATATCAGATACACTATTTCAGGCGGCACAATGAATGGAAAGTATGTAAATGACTTGTTCTGCTTGATTGACAATGTCGCAATTACGAAAGACCGGGGACCTGGGACTATCGGATCACCCATTACGGGAATAGGACATCCGAACATTCGTGTGGTGTGCGTCGGGGGCAGACCTGAAGGTGGAAACTATTATGGGCAAGATGTGACTTTTGAACAGGTTCCGTGGTCGATCAACGGAGAAGATACACCGAGTAGTTGGAGACCGGTTGTTCGTGGAGCATATTCAGACCAATTTAGGGCGTTTGCAACATTTTCCGTTCTGCTATTTGACGCTAATGTTCAGGCATATACACTAGAGTTTACGCATTCGTTAGCCAAATAAATTGAGGAGCGTGTGTAAGAAAATGAAGGGGAAAAAAGGGCTCGTTGCGATCTGCGCAGTCATTGTGGCAGGGATTGGGGCCATTCTGGCCCTGTGGCTGACCCGGGGGAATGGGGAGCAGGGTAGCATGCTGATCACCGCCTCCGGCACGGAATATGTGCTCCGGGATGACAGAGGCCGGGAGATGACCTTTGAGGTCGACCAGGTTGCCGGGACACTCCCCGTTCTGGACTGGGACCCCATTGGAGCCGGGGAGACCAGTTTTGAGGTTGAGTACAGCGACTCCCTGAGCTATATCGGGGAGCAGGACCGAGTGGAGCTGTCGGTGGAGGCGGAGACTTGGGCCCAGAGCGTGGACGGCACCGGCCTGGACCAGGTGACCTTTGCGGGTGGGTCCGGCATAGTCTTAGAGGGGGAGAACTTCACCTTCCACGCCGCCCTGAACTACCCGGCGGACGCCCGTTACAGCCCATTCCGCATCTACGGGTCGGGGGCGGCGCAGGTGCGCATCGAGACGGACCAGTCCGGCATCCTAGTGGAGGGGCTCACCGACGAGATCCCCGTGCGGGTGACCTACACCCCGGCGGAGGACAGCGGCAGCCAGTTTACCGAGCTGAACTTAGGGTATTACTCCGGCCAGATCCAGATCGACCTCTCCCAGGTGGGGACCAACGGCCAGGTGGTGGTGACCACCCAGACGGGAACGGAGCACACGATCCCGGTGGGGAACGGATAGCGGCTGAACGCCAATAGGCAGAACCGGGGAAGTCAGGTGAGCGGAATGAACTGGGGCCGAAGTGTTATATTAGCGGCAGCCCTCTTGCTGCTGGCGGGATATACCATAGCCCCGGCCACCACGCCAGCCACAATGGCATCCGACCCGCCTGTCACCCGGGGCGTCCAGTCCGCCCGGCCTTGGGCGGAGACGGCGCTGGAGTACTTCACCTATTGGACAAGTCCGACTCTACGACCCGGTGGAGGATCTGCTCGGCGGTATCTTCCAGCAGGCCCTTGCAGGACTCTGCGACTGGGATTGACTTTACACTTCCACATACAATGAAAACATGCTCGATTGTGATGATCATTCTTTTATCCCCATTCCGATTCCAAATTAAAAATTCATAGCTTCAAGATGTGCTTTTCTCTTATCATGGGGATACATAGATTTGCAAAAAGATCAAAAAGCCGGAGGCGAGTCCAATGTATATAATGTAATGCTCTCTAAGACACATAATACAAACGTTTTTCAACATTAAGAACTTGATCCTGCTGTCCTTCAGCTGTTATATCACAGGCGTCTCTAAGTCTGCTGATACCTGAAAGTATTCTTCTAAACTTATTATACAAGGGGGATTATTGTGAAACGATTTACCAAGATGCTATCTATTTTGCTTGTGCTGGCCTTTTCCTTTGGTATTTCCTCAACTGCGCTTGCATCAAGCATTCCCATATCCGGTGAATCCGCAGTAACGGTAAAAACCGATACGGTCTTGGGAAAAGCTGCGGACGGAGTGATTACGCTTCGAAGTGAGGACCTAAGTAATGGAGATGCCCGGTTTTCCATCATAAAAAATGGAGAAACAGTATCATCTACATATGTTGACCGCTCTACAGCTCAAATTCTATGGCAGGGGTATGAAAAGAATCGTGCTGTAAAGCAGGAGACCAGATATGTCGAGCAAGTTGCCCAGGCTCCTAACATTGAACCCCAAGCTATACGGTGGGTTATGGTTGGTGATGTTCGTTACAACCATTATGTACAAGATGTATTAGGCGCCATAACAAAAATCACCTGGAGCTATAGAACTGAAAGCAATGCATACGCAGAATACAATATCAGGGGACGATATCAAGATATTACGGTGCTGGCGGGTGTTTTGCTTACAATTTTCACCTTGGGGTCGGCGTCAACAGCCATGGCAATAGCACTACATATAATAAAAGTAATGGGCGCAACAGCAGATGCAGTTGAGTTGATGCTGCCAGATTATTACGTTTCGGCGTACCAGTATACGGTAATTTGGCGAGCAAATGGAGCAAATAAGTATAAATATTATGAGGGACATAGATATACCATCACACATGAAGGCTATGGGAATCAAACAGTTCAAGAAGGAGACTATTATCCTATAACCGCCATTGAGGATCACAACACATCTCTAGCGCTGAAACCATACAATTACTTCTTTAGCGGACACAATAAAGTAAGCGTGAATAGTTGGCCCAAATGACGGACGAACCCTCGTAAAAATATGTCTGTTATCGGAAAAGAAAGGAGTTGGACAGGTGAAATGAAAAATTCCCCTAATTTTAAAAGGCCCTGGCAGGTGGCCACCTACTGCGGTGTCTTCCTAATCCTGTCCCTGGTGCTGTTGGTCATCATCCTGCTACGTACCCTGGGGGTGATCGCCGGCGGATCGGTGGCCTGGTACCTGTGGGTGTCCGTCCTGCTGGGGCTGGCCATCAGCCTGTTCGGCCTGCTGGTCAGGGACTTGCCGCGAGGCTACCAGCGGGTGGTTGAGATTGGCCTGGTCATCCTGTACGGGGGCTTGCTCCTGTACCGGCTGTTCAGCACTGGCGCCCTGGACCCGGGCGGCTACCAGTTCAAGATCCTGATCGCCGTGATCGTGCTCCTGGCCCTGTCCCCCGTGCTGGCGGCTAACAACCGGCGGCGGATGGAAGAAGAGCGGGCGGCGGAGGGGCGGCAGGAGAAGAAGAGGCAGGAGGAGCTGGCTGCCATGCGCCGGTCCATGGTCTCCGCCGGGAAGGAGGATGGCCAGACCCCGGACGGTTCCGATAACGATAAGAGGAATGGCTGAGGAAAGATGAGGATTCTGCGGTGAAAGGAAGGTCCATTTCCAGCCTGTGCCTGACCCTGTCGGGTTTTTAGACGATGGCCCTCTTCTTGGCGGGTTACACCCTAGCCCCGGCCTCCACGCCGGCCGCGGTGACCACCGAACCGCCCGCCATCCAGAGCGTCCAGCCCGCTCTACCCTGGGAGAAGCCAGAGCTGAAGCACTTCACCTATGAGGAGTACTTCGGCCAGGTCCGGCCCTACGACCCGTTGGAGGACCTGACCGACGGCTTTGCCCAGGAGGGCTATCAGCTCCGGGAGGAGGACGGGACCCTCCTGCTCACCCGGCGGGACACCGGGGAGACCCTCGGGGAGATTTGCTCCTTAGAGGGGCTGGACATCGTGCTGGCAGACCCCTCCTGGCTGTACGCTATCCGGGACGGGCAGGAGCTGATCCGCATGGACTACTGGGGGGACAACATCCAGCGGCTGTTCTGGGACGGGAGCAGCCTAATCGCCCGGATGAACCTGGCCAATTACGAGGACCCGATGGCCAAGGATAGGCTGGACAGCCCGAAAAAGGGCTGCCAGTCTATCCTTGGCGTTTTCAAATAAGTTGCATATCTTGCTTCCCCCTTTCCTCTGAGTTGATGGTCAGAAAACTCACACAACTCTTCTTTTGATAATTATACTACCAAAATGGTGCAATATAAAGGCCGTTTTAATTATATGAATACCAACTCCTCCAGTGCGCTAATATTACAATATGAATTGATGAGAGGAGTGGTCGAATGGAAGAGTCACAGCGGTACGAAGACTTTGTCCGCAGCCGGATCACAGAGCTGCGGGTGCGAAAGAATGTGTCGGAGCACCGCATGAGCCTGGATCTGGGCAAGAGCGGCTCTTACATTCGCAGCATCGCCAATGGGATCAGCCTCCCTTCTCTGCGGGAACTGTTCAACATCATCAGCTATTTTGGCCTGACGCCCGCAGAGTTTTTCGCCGGCTTCGATGATCATAACTCATTACGGCATCGTCTTCATGAGGAACTCACGGAATTAAGTGAGGAGGATTTGGAGAAGGTGTCCATCTTCCTCAGCTGGATCAAGAAATAGAGTTGGACACTTGTTTGTTTCTCTGTCTTAGAAAAATCTTAGAGTGGGTACTTCTGGTGGGTTCATCGTGAACCATACCCCAGTTCTCGTCGAGGCAAAGTCCGCTCCACTCGGAACGACCTGCGGCCATTCCTCGTTCTGCTTTCTTGCCTCTCCTCTCCCCGCCACGCCGGTGAAACAGGCGTGGCGGGGGCCCCGTTTGGGCAGACTCTCCCCCTGGCGGGGGAGGGCCTGTTTTTGTCAGGAGATCCGATAGAGATTGGAGGTGCGGCCGCCGTTCTCCCGCCATCTGGTATCCTTCACCAGCAGTCCGGCCCGACACAGGTCATCCAGCGCCCGTTTGACAGTGGAAGGGGAAAGAGCCAGCTCCCTTGCAATGGTCTTAATGGCCGGCCAGCATTTGCCGTCCCTGTCGGCCCGGTCTTTGAGGTACATATAGACCGACCTGGCCCGGTGGCTCAGGTCGGAAGAATAGATGGTTCGGAAATTTGTCACAGGGATCACCTTCCTTCAGCGTTTAAACTTGGACCTGCGCCCATCTCTGGACGAATCATCCGCCTGCACGGCCTGGTTCATGCCGCCTGAGATGGGGGGCTCCGCCTGGGGAATGTCCTCGTCCACGGCGGCGGGCAAATAGTGCTTGAGGAGGATCGCCGCCTCCAATTCCTGTTTGCGGGCATAGGCCACTGGCCGCTGGGCGCGCTCGGGTACCTCATAGGGCTTCCCGAACCGGATGCCCCAGTCCAGGAACAGGCGCAGCCGCACCTGCATGGGATGGACGCCGGTCTTGGCCACAATGAAGCTGCCTTTGGGCATGGACTTCAATTCGTCGGGAGTCATGAGGGGCCGCTCGATCATCTGCAGGCTCTGGGAGGGGTCATTCTTTCCTCTGGAGATAGATCCACTCATCACCGTGCGGCTCCCCAGGGCCCTGGACAGCTCCTCCGCCGTGCGGCTGGCCGGAGCGAATCCGCCGGAGATCAATACTTGGCAGTTGTCCACGATAATCTCGGAGCCCTCCTTGCCGTAGTTTTTCTGAAGCTGGCCGGTGATGCTCTGCACAATGGGCACCAGCATCAGGCCGCGGGAGCGGGAGGCGGAGAACATCAGCTCCAGGGACTGAATGGGCGGGCAGGTACCCAACTCGTCGGCGAAAAAGACCACCCGGTTGGGGAGCCGCCCCCCGTTCTCGTCCGCCACAGTGAGGATCTCCCGATAGAGATTCTGGAGGATCAGGCTGACCATGAAATACTTGGTCTGGTCCTCCTCCGGAAGCACAATGAAGATGGCGGACTTCTTGTTGCAGAAGGTCTCCGCGTCGATGGCGGTGTCAAAGCACAGAATCTGCTCCATCTCACTGTCCAGGAAAGCGTTGAGCCGGGACAGCACCGTGGAGATCACCGACATCATGGCCTGCTCCGAGGTATTCAGAGCGGCGCCGGCAAACCACGTGGCCTTGTGATCGGGCGGGAGGTTTGCCAGCAGGAGCTGGAACTGATTTTTGCCCTTTACGCGGCTGGGGGCCAGGAGCTCCTGCACCAGCTTAAAAACGGATACGATGTGGCGCTCCTCGATGGGTTTTCCCTCCGCGTCCTCGGTGGGCAGATACTCCGCCACCAGCAGGAGCATAGAGGTCAGCAGACCCTCGGCAGCGTCGTAGAAGTAGGCGTTCTGCCCGTATTGGGAGCTGTCTCCGCCGCTGGTGTTGATGAGGGTCTTGGACAGGATCTTGGCGTACTTCTCCGCCTTGGCTTTGGCGGGTAGGTTTTTGGGATCGGCTTTGTAGATGTCCATGTACTTGTTGATCAGGTGGAGCAGGTTGTTGCCGTCCGAGCGGGTGGGATTGCGCAGATCCAGCACAGCGATCTGATATCCATAGCTGTCCTTTGCGATCCCAGCGTAGTTGCGGAATAGATCCCCCTTCGTATCCGTGCAGAGGAAGGACATTCCGGTAGCCAGAGCATATTCGATATTGGGATATAGAAAATAGGCTGTCTTGCCCGCGCCGCTGGCGGCGGTGACCAGAGCGTGGATGTCGTCGGTGTCTACGATGGCGGTGACGTGGCCCTTACGTCCTTCACACCCAACGACCAGCCCCTGCTTTTTGGGGAGGCATTCTCCCTTGCGCCACTTCTCCGGCTGGAAGGGGACGTGGGCATAGGTCTGCTGGATCTCCTTCTTGGTGGCCCAGCGCGCCGTACCGTGCTGGCCGTCGCCTACGGTCTTGGACTTGATGTTGTTTAGAGAGCCCCGTCCGGAAAAGTGGGCTATTACGGCGAGGAGGAGAAGGGCGCCGCCTGCCAGCGCCAGCAGAAGGATCGTTTGCAGATCCATGGGGATCACCCCATCTCCATTCCCGGCGTCTGTTCCCGCTGTCCCGTTGCCTTTCGCTCATCCGCACCATGCTTGACCGATATCTTGGCACAGGAGAGGGCCAGTTCCAACCACGCCCTGGCGATCTCCCGCTTTTCCGCCTCACCGCGCACCCCTGGAGCGCCGCTCTTGGCCAGCGCGGTTTGGAGCTGGGTGAAGATCTCCTCTGTCCGGCTCCAGATGGATCTCCGGTTCTGATGGGGCAGGATGTGGTTTTGCAGATACTGGCGTCCCTGGGCAGGCGTCAGGGCTTCCCCCAGCTGGCGGCATTCCCGCAGGGTCACCAGCAGGGACAGGGCAGCCATCTCCTCCGCACAGTCCATGGCCGTTGCCAGTTCCTTTTCCTTCAGGTATTTTCGGTAAAATTGAAACAGGGCGGGCACTCGCTGCTCCGCCCCGTCCGGTTTCAGATCCATGCATTTAGCCGCAATGCGGGCGCAGACAAGCTCTGCCGCCTGGAGCTGGGGATGTTGCTCCGCCGGCTGGGCAGGCAGGCCGTGGAGGGCCTTCAGATCCTCGTCCCAGTCCTTGTACTCTGGCCGCCGCACGGAAACCTGGGTATAACCGTGTGCCCGCAAAAGATCTGTGAGACGGCCTATGGCCTCGATCCCCGCGGCGTCGTGGTCCAGGCAGAGCACGACCTTCTGGAGTTTAGGATCCTTCTCCAGCATCCAGAGCATAGCCTGTTCCGAAGTGCCGCAGAGGGCTACATAGCTGTGTTCGCTCCAAGCCTCTGGATAAAGGGTCAGGAAGGCCAGCAAGTCAATGGGCGCCTCGAACACATAGAGCCGGCCGCTGTGTCCGAACCAGTGGAAACTGCACCTGGGGTCGCTCCCCTCCACATTTCCCCGGAAGCTCTTTCCCCGGGTGTATAGTCCCCGCTTGTGGGCGTGGCGGGCAACGCCGTGTTCGTCGCTTCCCACGAACACGGCGTTGTGATATTCCTTTGTCCCATCCCTGGACTTCTCGCAGCTCTCGTAGATCATTCCGCGTTTGGTAAAGGCGTCGAGGACATCACGGTCGATGAGACGCTGTTGGAGCAGGTAGGCGTAGAGCCGCCGCTTGGTGGGGCTGGCCGGGGGGAGGGCAAATTCCTTCCGTACCTCCGGCTCAGGCGGCTTTGCCTGGGGATAGGCGATTCCCTCGCCGTCCAGCAGACGCTTCACCGCCTCCGGGTAAGACAGGCCGTAATAGGTGTGGACAAAAGAAATGGCATGGCCTCCTATCTTTGCCTCATGATCGTACCACTCATTGCCACGCACGGTGATGCTGTGGTCGGAGACCAGGCGCTTGTCCCGGCCTGAGCGAATGAGTTTCTCTCCCTGTCGGCGGAGATATTCCACCAGATCCACAGAGTTGGCCTGGAGCTTCTGCTCGTCGGTAAAATGAATGTAGGGCATTGGTTTCCCTCCTCGTACAAAAAGACTGGCGGCCCCGCAAGGGGACGGCCAGTCCAGTGAAACAAATGTATATGGATGGTGACGGCGGAATGAGTGAGACGTCACTGGCTGCCTGATCCGCTAAAGACTGATCATCCGCCCAAAGAAATAACGTATCGGGTATACACTTCACGTGCGCTGAGATATACTAAAACAGAGGAGCTTCAGTTCAAGCTTGACAGCAACGGGATCCGCTTCGAGATAAATAAAGCGAGACTTTATTTATCTCGAAATATATCAACGACATTTGGAAGAGTAAATTTTAACCGGGCCTTTTCTTAGTACAAAGTGATGCTATCATAAAAGTAGACACGGAAGGGTAGAAAAAAGTCATTCCGTGGGATATCATAAAGGCGAGTATTCTACCAGAAGGGAGAGAGCCTTTATGGGAAAACATCTAAACCCTCTGGAAAAAGAATTCCTGATCCGGCAGTACAAAAGCAATCCGCGGCTGAAGATGCGAGACTTTTGCGAAACACACAACATCTCGGTCGGAGCTTTTCAAAAGTGGATCAAGCAGTACGAGGAGGGCGGGTTGGAAGGCTTGGCCCGAGCCGACAGCGAGATCAAAGAAGTTCTACCCGAAGGAATCGACCGAACAGAGGAAGCTTACAAGCGAGAGATACTCAAACTGCGGATAGAGAATGAACGGCTTAAAAAAAACTATGCCGTGCAGACGACGGATACTGGGGAACAGGAGTACATTCGTTTAAAGCCGAAGAATTCGAAATCGTAGAACTGCTTTCCAGGGACTACGATGTACAAGATCTGTGTCAGCTTATGGGAGTCAGCCGTTCCGGGTACTACAAGTGGAAGAAACGGGACAAGAGCAGACGGGATATGAAGCGAGAAGAGGTCATTGCACTGGTGAGCGAGATCCATGAAGCTCATCCCTCCCATGGTTACCGTTGGGTAGCTGCTTATCTGAGAGCAAATTATGGTCAGTCATGCAGCGACAGCTATATCTACAAGGCATTTCGGTATCTCGGGATCCAGTCGGAAACAAAGCACAAACCGCACTACAGGCCACGGAAAGTAAGAGATCTATACCCGAATCTCATTTTCACAACATGGGAAACTGTAGATCGGCCTCGCCAAGTTATTGTGTCCGATATGACGGTGTTGAAACCGTGGATCTTCTATCTCGAACTAACCCTTTACTTCGATGTGTTTACTAAGCAGATCCTTACCTGGAAGCTCTCAGAGCGCAGAGGTGGGCGTGAGCAGTATTTGGATGGCCTTACAGATGTGATAGAGCTGTTGCGGGGCAAAAAGGAACCAACCATCATTCATACGGATCAGGGCTCCGTGTATTCCTCCAAGGCGTACAACGAACTGATCCAAGACAGCAATATTGTTCGATCCATGTCACGGGCGGGGAAACCAACCGATAACCCTGTCAACGAGGCATTGAACGGCTGGATAAAAGAAGAACTTTACATTGATTTCCGGTTGGAGGAGTGCCGCACAAGAGATGCCGTGAAAGAGGTCCTGCACCGCTATGTTGACTTTTATAATAGACAGCCGCCCTGTTTTGCCATTGGCTACGATACACCGGACAACTACTGCAAGCGTTTTTACCGGGGTGAACTGGAACACAGGGACACCTTCTCACAGCGCGTATTGAGCGAGAAGCCCAAATTCGTACAGAAACGTAAAGAACGCAAAAAATGATACGGGGCCGTGCCTCCTTTCTTTGTTGCCGGCCAAAATCGGCCAGACGCTCAACTGCTGGCCAATGCAAGGGTTCTCAGTGCTTGCCGGGTATATGTCTACTTTTAGAAATGGAAACCTCGAAAAAATATCTCTGGTGTCTACTTTTGAAAAACCATACTTCACAAAAATGTGGCCTATGTCCACTTTTGAAAATGAAAACTCAAAAATAATATTTTTCGTGTCTTCTTTTCTTGACTGGTACAAACGATTGCCCAAAAATCTCGATTTCGTGCGCCATTTGGAATTGCAAAAATCGCGATTCCGTGATATATTACCAAACAGAAAAGTTTGATTTCGTGCGTGTTAGGGGTGCGGCCTGATGAAACGAAAAATTTATAGTCGGCTCATGGCGTGGAAAGAAGATGGAGCGGGGAGAACTGCCCTCTTGGTAGATGGCGCGCGCCGTGTCGGGAAAAGCTATGTTGTGGAGCAATTTGCCAAGGCGGCATATAAGTCTTACATTTTGATCGACTTCAACCGGGTCAGCGATGAAGTAAAGGATCTGTTCAACCATTACCTAAATGATTTGGATATGCTGTTCATGTATTTGGCCGGCTACTACAATGTAAAGCTGTATGAACACGAATCGCTGATCATCTTTGATGAAGTACAGCTGTTTCCCCGGGCAAGAGCCGCTATCAAATATCTGGTTGCGGATGGCCGTTATGACTACATTGAGACGGGCTCTTTAATGTCGATCAAACGGAACGTCAAGGATATCGTGATTCCCTCCGAAGAGCGCCACATTAAAATGTACCCCATGGATTTTGAAGAATTTTTATGGGCCATGGGAAACGATGTGCTGATGGACATTATCCGGAAGCATTATAACTTGCGCAAACCTTTAGGGCAGGTCATGCACCGCAAGGTCATGGACTACTTCCGGCAATACCTCATTGTAGGAGGAATGCCGCAGGCTGTGGACGAGTATATTCGGAGCCACGACTTTGACCGGGTCGACCAGGTAAAACGGGATATTCTGACGCTTTACCGTGCCGATATTGCAAAGCATGCGGAAGGATATGAGATGAAGGTGGAGAGCATCTTTGACGAGATCCCGGCGCAGCTCCAAAAACATGAGAAGAAATTCAAGCTGTCCTCTCTAAAAAAAGAAGCCCGCTTTCGAGAGTACGAAGACGCTCTGTTTTGGCTGGATGATGCCATGATCATCAACGTCTGTTACAATTCCACTGCGCCCAACATCGGCCTGAAACTGAACATGGACCGCTTGACGCTCAAATGCTATATGGGAGATACTGGGCTGTTGATCAGCCATGCCTTTGATGAGAATGGGATCGTCAGCGAGGAGATCTATCGAAAGCTCCTGTTTGATAAGCTGGAAGTGAACAAGGGCATGATCGTAGAGAATATTGTTGCGCAAATGCTGGCGGCCAGTGGCCATAAGCTCTATTTTTACTCCAACTCATCGCGGGAGGACAGAGATGAGCGGATGGAGATCGATTTTCTGATCTCCAAAAGCAAAATCGGAAACCGCCACAACATTTCGCCCATCGAGGTAAAGTCCAGCAAGAACTATACCCTGACCTCACTGCGCAAATTCACCAAGAAGTTTTACGACCAAACTGCCACCCCCTATGTGCTGCACACAGGAGATGTAAAGGAAGAGGGTGGGATCGTTTATTTACCGCTCTATATGACGCCACTTCTATAATTAGCCTATAGAAATCGGATATGCTGCTATGAGGTTCATCGAAAGGGGGGCATCGGTATGGATAAGGTGTATACCATCCCCGAATTGAAAACGATTTTGTCTCCTGCCTTTGCGGAGTATGGGGTCAAACGGGCCGTGCTGTTTGGCTCCTATGCCAAGGGGGTTGCAACTCCCCTCAGTGATGTAGACCTTGTGGTGGACAGTGGACTGCGCGGCCTGGCATTCTTCGGTTTGCTGGAGAGTGTGGCTACAGCGTTGGATACGCCGGTGGACCTAATCGATGTCTCCCAGATCGAGCGCGGCTCCAGGATCGACAGGGAAGTTGCGCAGAGTGGGGTGAAGATCTTTGAACAGTAAAGATGGTGTGGCCCTGAGCTGGTATCCTGAGAATCCTGAAGAAGAGTCCTTCTGAGTTTTGAGCCTCAGACAAAATTACATAGTCTCCGTCCAGTATGGCCGCTGGACGGAGACTTTTTGTTTGGCACCGAAACCGTCACCCCATCCTGATCGTGATATCCTCGTGGTCATCCGGCTTATGACCCATGGCGATCTTCTTTTCCTGGATCCTCCGCCGGAGTTTCCGATCCACGGTCACCTTCAGACCGCTGGGGTGGGGAGGCTGACTCTGCTCCCGGAAGATGCCGGCCAAGTGGTGGAGGAGCCGGGCGGCTGCCTGCACAACGGGGAGAAGATCCCGGTGATCCATGTGCTCCACAAAGTATCGGGCATCCTGATTCCCTTGCTCAGCTGCCTGCTGGAACCACTGGCGGGCATACTCCCGGTCTTCCGGGGCATCTTTTCCCAGCAGATAGATCTTGCCGAGGGCGTACTGGGCATATTGGTTGCCCTGTTCCGCGGATTTCTTCAGCCAGCGGATGGCGGCCTCCGTATCCTTCGGGACATCTTCTCCCTGGAGGAGCAGCTTGCCTAAGCGATACTGAGCCAAGGCACTTCCTGCCTCCGCCGCCTTTCGCAGCTGCTCCCACGCTGACATCTCGTCCTCAGCTTCTTCTTCCGGGGGGGTACCTGTGCTGTCCTCCGGCTGGAATACCTGCCGAAGCTTGCCCAGCTGCAACGTTTCCTCGATCACGATATTTTTGATGCGCTTAAATTCCTTCTGTCGGGAGAGGGGCAGGTGCGCCGGCAGATCGTTTTTATAGGTGCGCAGCACCTCCTCCCGCATCTCATACCACAGGTCGTAGGCCTGGGCGACACGGGGATCCCTGGCCAGCTCGTCCACGATCTCATCCACCACTGACTTCAGCGGCGCTTTCAGATAGCCGTACTGCTTTTTCCCGGAGAGGAACCGCAGACGGTCTGCCAGATGGGTCATAAGTGCCTCTATCCGCGGGGACTCTACCGTGCCCTCCTCCATGCGGCGGATCAGATCCCGCATCACCGCCTGGGCATCCCGGGTCAGCGTGTCCCGCCGCTGGGCCTGCTGCCGGTAGAGTTCCGTCAGGTCGTTCTGGAAGATCTCTTTGGCCAGACCGAACTTGATCTGGGCAATCCCCTGCTTGGTCAGGTAGCCGGATGTTCCATCCGCGCTGTAGCAGACCATGTGTACATGGGGATGGTGAGACTCGTCGTGGAAGGCGGCATACCAGCGGAACTGGTCCCAGGGGATCTTCATGGCATGGGCCATTTCCATGGCGTATCCGGTGAGCAGGGTTTTCCACCGCTCCGCGTCATCGTACCCCAGCCGGGCGGCGTCCTCCCGCCGCAGGGAGATGATCGGGAGCCACACATTGCCGGGGTGGCGGGCGATCTCCTCCGCCACCTTAGACAGTGCCGGCATCTCGTCCGAGCCAGAGAACAGAGCGTGGGTTCCGGTGCGTTGAGCGCGGGGGCGGTTGGCAATGTAGCTGATGTAGTTCTCTTTTTTTGACACCGCGTCATAGTTGTCCTCCAGGGCCCGGGTGATAAAGTCCGAGGCGTTACCCCGGGTGGGCGCGGCGATATAGTCCTCATACTCGAAAATCCCCCGGCTGAGCGGAAAGTCCCGGAGGAGCCGCTCTACCATCTGCCGCTGTTTTCCTGTGGCGGGCAGCTGGGCTTGGTCAGGAGCGATTTTCTGGGCCCCTTCCCGGGTAGCCATGTATCGGACATAGTTACTCAGATGGGCGGCAGCTTTTTTCGAGCCGCCCCGGACATAGGGACACTTGAAGATCAGGCGAGGCATGAATATCACCGCCTTTCGTCGAACAAAATAGCCGCACGATTTGATTGACAAAATCGTGCGGCCTTCGCATAATGAAAAGTACAGGAAACGCACTATGGCACACGGGAGGTGTCTGAGATGATCGTGACCGCAACAGAGTTTAGGTCGAACCTGGGAAAGTATTTGGACATGGTCGCTACGCAGGATGTGTATATCGCGAAGAACGGGAAGAACATTGCCCGCTTGACCAGGCCCTTCAGCAATAAGCTGGCGGTGCTGGACGAGTTAGTCGGCATTGCGTCTCAGTCCGGAGATATGAACGAGGACACGATTCGGAAGGAGCGGCTGGCGCGGCAATGAGGCCGACTGCATCCTGACCCGAAACGCAAAAGATTTCGCCGGCTCCATGGTGCCGGCAGTCACTCCCGCTGATTTCCTGAATGCATGAATCGGAACGCCGCTGTCCAGGCAGGATGGCGGCGTTTTATTCCGCACCTTTCTGATACTCCCAGGCGTCCTCGAAAGAGATTCTCCCCCGCGTTTCCTTGACCTCCCGGACACACCGGGGGCGAAGCTGGCGAAGATCCTCCTCCGTGAGCTCTATGCCTGCCGCAAGGATATTCATGACCATATCCATCTCTACCGCCAGCTTGAACAGCAGGCGGCAGATCCGATCCTCACTGGCCTTCACTGTAGCGCGGAGTGCCGAGACCAGCATGGGAGGAAGGACAGAACACGGATCCTGAGCCTCCAGATAGTCGCAGTAGAAATTGAGGGCGGTCTCTACAAATTCATTTTGCGTCCTGCAGTTGGAGCGCGGCATGGCCGCAGCAATCTTCTGCTCCGTCCCTGGTGATATCCGGGTATGGATTCGAGTCTTTTCTTCTGCCATATTCAAACCTCCAAAAACCTTGATTTCGGTGTGAAGGAGCCACATCTGAGCCAGCCAAAACGCCGGAACGACGGTGGATTCCGGCTGGATAGGAGCCGGAGCAGGAGACTCCTCCTCAAAAGAGAAGCCATGCCATATTTTGAAATCGTGCTGAAAAGTGGCAGTTCACGCTTGAAAACCGTATCCCCGGCCCGCATTGCGGGACGGTGTGAAAGGCGGTGGAGCCACCGCTTTATCCCGCACTTTTTTCGCCCCCTCGGTTCTCGTCGGCACAAGCTCCATATCCTTCGCTTTGCCGTAGGCGACAAAGCTTACTCATTACGTTGCGCCTCCTCTCCAGCCCACGACCACTACGCTGGGTCGTGGGCTGGTTTGCCACACGGCCTCAACACGCCTCGTCAGAAGCTTGGCAGGGATGCGGGTGCCACCCCGTCCTCAAGAGGGCGACACGGGGTACACAGGGGCAATGGGAGCGGAACCGCCTGGCAGAGGTGGCCTGAGGAATTTACATCTGTGGTTCCTACTCCGGCAATGGTTCCTCCAAAAGCAGGTCTTGCCGATAGTTTTCCAGGGACATCTCGGTCTGCGACTGACAGTAGTTGGTCATCTTTTCCCGGAGCTGCCCCAGCTCTGCGGCAGTCAGCTGGTAGGCAAACTCGAACTCGTGCCCATCACCGCAGACGAGCAGGACTGTCAGAGCCTTCTCCGGCTCTCCGCTCTCCAGGTCATAATTGGTGTAGACATTCCTCAGCACATTTTTCTTCCCCCGGCTCACCATATAGACGGAGGCGGCCAGGATGTACCCCTTGGCAAAACAGCCCAGGGGAGTGCCCAACACGACAAAGTTGATCGGCATGGTCGTTCACTCCCCTTCCAGCATCCAACACGGTTTCATGATCTGACCTCCATGATGAGGCACAGCCAGCGTCACCACAAACCCAAACAACGTCTATTGCATCTCAGTTCACCCCCTTTACATTCCGATAGAAGGTACGGGGCCTTATGTTTAGCCGCTTCATGGCCTCTACCGCGGTAATACTACCCTTTTGCCATAAGGAAAGGATACCACCTTGCTTGAACTCCGGGTGCTGGATGGGCTTGCGGCCCTTGTAGATGCCCTTGGTTTTGGCGATAGCGATAGCCTCCCGCTGCCGCTGTAAGATATACTCCAGCTCCAGTTCCGCCACTGCTCTAAAAATGGTGAGCATGAACTTGCCGCTGGGGGCGGTGGGATCAATGGCCTCTTTTTTGGAGACAAACTCCACCCGCTTCCCAGTCAGCTACTCCAGCAGGTCCAATAGGTCCCGGGCGTTCCTGGCAAAGCAGCTGATGGACTCCGTGACCACCATGTCCCCCTCCCGGACGAAGGACATCATCCGTTTCAGCTCCGGGCGATCCGTGTTCTTGCCGCTGATGCGGTCAATGTACACTTGGTCCACCCCCAGCTCGGCCATCAGCACTTCCTGTCTGGCTGTGTTCTGGTCGGTGGTGCTGGCCCGTACATATCCGATTTTCAACAACTGCACCTTCTTTCTCCCTTTTCGAGGGAATGATTCACCTTGACTCCCACCGCACTTTGTAGTACTATCGTAATACAAAGGAGGCGTTCTTTATGGCCATGGATGCCACACTGCAAATCAGGATGAGCGGAGAGCTCAAGGCCCAGGTGGAGGAGCTCTACCGGAGTCTGGGCACTTCCTTCGCGGAGGCCGTCCGCATTTTCGCACAGCAGAGCCTACGGGAGGGTGGGATGCCCTTCCGCCCGACCTTGAAAACATGGGATGAGCTGACCCAGGAGGAGATCCACCAGAAGCTGCTGCGCAGCCAGGCGGATATCCAGGCGGGCAGGATTTATAGCCAGGAGGACCTGGGCACTCGGATGAGAGCGAGGGCTTCCCATGGAACAGAGCCCGCTGTATAAGATTATCTACACGGAGGTTGCCGTGCTAGATATTGAGGAAAAGGCGGACTATATCCAGATCCAGCTTCAGGAGCCGGGCATGGCCCAGTCCTGGTATTCCCGGCTGAGGGAAGCCATCCAGCAGAACCTGACAACTTTTCCCCTCAATATCCCCTGTACGATGTGGAGCCGTGGAGAGAGCAGGGCGCCCGGCTATTCCCCGCTCAAAACGATGTGGTCCTCTACCATGTGGAGGAGGGGGAGCGCCTGGTCTACACCCGGGGCGTCTGCACCAAGGGCAGAGACCTGTCCGCCCATCTGGAAGAATCGTAGTGAAAGTCCCATTAGGGTCCCCGCCGGAATTGGCACATGCCAAAAGGCGGATCCAGACCCTAATGGGACACTTTTTTGCCCTCTCATTGGGGTATACCCTATTGGCACAGGTTCAGCAGCCCCCATACCCGCACAGAATCTCCTGGACGCAGCTCTGCCGCAAGTGGGGATCAAACAGCAGCTCTTCCAAATCAAAGGCATCGTAGCCCGCATCCACCAACAGCCGCAACTCACCACCTCGTCCAGATAGGTTGATTCCTCTTCCTTCTCTGAGGCCGCGGGCCAGTACCAGTCCGCCAGGCCGTAATAGCGGCAGTAATCCCTCATACAGAGTTTGGTATCGTCAAATCTGGACAGGGAGCGTTTCCCCCGGCTGCCGATCTTCAGGATGTTCCCCTATGGACGACGATCTCCGCTCTCGGCTTCTGGGATAGCTTCAACCTGTTTAGGGAATTGCCCAAAATTTCTGCTGTTGATGCGTAGAGGTAGATGCCCAGGGTTGGAAACAGGTAGAGGGACAGGGGGTCGTTGCCCTTGATGAGGTAGAGGCTGTTGTTGACGTCCAGCACCGTGATGGTAAAGGAGCCATCCAGAGCCTCCGCCATCTGCTTCAGGCTCTTGGGTGAGAGACTGCCGTATTGTTCCAGCAGTTGAACGGCCACATAACTGTCCGTCTCAATGTGGGTCTTGGGCAGCTTGCGGGTCTTTTGCAGCTCAAAGTCATTGAACAGTACCCCATTATGGGCCAGGGCAAAGGGGAGCTGCCCTGCTTTTCCGAAAAAGGGGGGGGTGTTGTAGTTTCGCTTCTCGCTCCCCTGGGTGGTCATCCGGGTGTGGCCCATAAGACACCTGGCTTTAGAAGAGATGTGTCACTTCATCCTGTGGGCCGGCTTGGGGACTTTCTGGATCTGGAAGGCCCCATCCTGCACGTAGGTCACTCCGGTGGCGTTGGTGCTCCCTGTCCCCATGGTTTTACAACAAAAACTGCCGAATTTCCGGAATTTTCGGCAGCTTTTATAATTAAATATCCAACTTTCCTAGCTCACACCAAATTCACTCCAACTACCGCTTTATGGGTTCTCGACTGCTCCACGTTCAGCCCCTCTATCAGCCAGCGGGTACTGCTGCGGAGTGAGCTTTTTTATCTCCGTTTCACTCCGCCACCCACAGAATAGAAACAGTGTGCTGGTAAAGAGCTCTAGCTCAAATTCCTGCTGTACGATGTTGGCCTGGCTATCCCCGAGACTGGCCAGGGAGCCGAATGCCATGTTCCTTGCATAACTGAGATTTTCACGGTTTCGGTAGTTCTGGTCCAACAAGATGTGGCTGGGGTACAGTCCTTCCCGTTCCCGGAGGCGTTTTGCTGCTTTTGCCAGATTCCCTGTCTCGTTGTAGGAGAACTACACTCTAATCGTGTTCACCTGTCCACATCGCCCGATATCCAGCTTGCACCAGACTCCACTGGCCCGCCGACTTTTCCCCGTACAATGGGACGAACGAAGGGCTGACTCACGCTGCTGATTCGGTCAGGTGCGCTGTGGGTACGGTATACCCTACTTAAACTTTAGGGAATGGTAGTTTAACCCAGATTTGGAGGAGTACTCAAAATGATCCATAAATAATTTCGTTCAGAGACCGCCCATATTCATTAAAATGTTGGCCTTGATAAATGAGGGCACGCTTCAGCATTTCCAAGAGTGTGCTGTATTCGAATTGCTTATTGCCGTTGGTCAAATAGTAGATACTGATCTTTCTGTACAAATCTGGGCTGTCAATCGTGAGGTAATCATATTTGCCCAACGGCATGAAGGTTGTCACATAGTTTTTCCGTGTGGATAAAAAGCCGCACATGCTGTCGCTGCCTTTGATGCGATCATAGTAATCCATATAGTCCTCTTCTGTTTGATACTGGAGCGTAATGCCGTGATTCTCGAAATAGGCATCACAGATCTGCCGGAATGCGTGATGCTTGGTCAGTCCATGCAGCCTGATTTGGGCAACATCAGCGAGGGACAGGTATTCCTGATCATGCAGCGGATGGCCTTTGGGCAGAATGAGCCCAATGGGTTCTTTAATCACCGTGACGGAAGAGACCTCGGGATGGCTCAATGGCACACTGGAAACTGCGAAGTCAAGCTGTTTAGTTAGGAGCATAGAAAGTGCCTGCTGATAGTCTAAAAAACATATTTTGACCACTGCAGCATGATACTGCGATAAGAGGTTCGTGATGGAAAAGGTTGCGAAGAAGTAAGTACTGCCGGAAAAACTGATATTAACAGCCTGCTCTCTAGGCTGCGCCAATTCCTTGGCGGCGCGCAGCATGCTGTCATAGTCCTGCCGGAGCTGCTCAAAGCGGGGATAAAGCGCCTCGCCTTCCCGGCTTAAAATCAGCTTGTTTCTGTCCCGGTAGAACAGGGTAACTCCCAAGTCGGATTCCAGACGAGAAATAGACAGGCTGAGTGCGGGCTGTGAGACGAACAGCTCTCCCGCGGCAGAATTCATGTTGAGATGCTTTGCAACAGTCAAAAAATGGAGAATTTTCGTGTAGGTAATATTCATAAAGTATACAGCTCCCATTTGACAGATAGCACAAAGGACGAGGAACTTTATGCGTTTATAATAACATAAGTTTATTGACCAATCAAGAATAATTTACGGTGATAAGCGATGTAAATTTGGTGATAAAAAATAGAAATTTGCAATTTAAGAAGGGGTAAATTATAACATTATTATAAAAGAAAAACGGAATGGGGGTGACAATAGAAAGCTCATTCGGCCCACTCGCGATAACGGAAAGAAAAAGAAAGGGAGTCTAAAATGGAGCAATTGATACCTGCCCTGTCACTGGTGATTTTTATTGTAACCATTGTCGTCGGCATCAAGACCAAACTGAATCTCGGCATTCTGTCCCTGGCTGTGGCCTTCATTTTTGGCCTGTTTGTTGTGGTAGAAGGCGGCAGTATTTCCTGGGACCTGGGAGGCGAACCCATTACTTCGCTGTTCCCATTTGATATCTTCTGGCCAGTCCTGACGGTAAGCCTGATGCTGAACATCGCTAACAATAACGGCACGTTCAACATCATTATCAACAAGATGGCCGGGCTGGCCCGAGGCCGCCGGGCGCTGATCCCCATTATCGTTTATGTGATCACCGCCATCGCGGTTTCTGTGGGCGCGGCCAACGGCTCCGGCGTGAACATCCTGCTGATTACCATCGCCGCCAACATCGCCCGGGACCAGAAGATCGACCCGGTGTTCATGATGATGTCGGTGATCACCGCCTGTACGGTGGGCATCGGCTCGCCAGTGTCCATCATCGGCATCATCTGCAACAACTACTCCATGGAATATTTCGGGGTCAATCTAGCCCCGGGATTCATGTACATCCGGGCGCTGCTCATGAGCGTAGTCAGCTTTGCCATCATCTATATTATGTTCCGGGGCTGGAAACTGGAGCGCTGGCCTGTGGCGGAGAAAAAAGTGGGGGAAAAGCTCACCGCCAAGCAGAAGATCACCATGCTGGGCCTGCTGGCTTTCGTGGTGATGGCTCTGGTGCTGAAGATGGAGCTGGGCCTGTCCGCCATTACGGTGGCCGCGGTTCTGCTGTTACTGGGCTGCGCGGATCAGAAGCAGGTCATCGCCGATGTGCCCTGGAACGCCATCATCATGATTTCTGGTGTCTGCATGCTCATCGGTGTGGTTCGGGAAGCCGGCGGTATGGATCTGCTGGTATCCCTGCTGCAGAATGTTATGAACTCCGTCACCATTAAGCCCATTTATGCCCTGATCGGCGGCCTGCTGTCCATGGTCACCTCCATCACCAGCGTGATCCTGCCCAGCATGTGCCCAACTATTCCGGACCTGGCGGCGTCGGCAGGGGTAAATCCCTACGCGCTGTTTACCGCCCTGGCCTTCGGCGCCAACGCGACCTGTGGCTGCCCCGTGTCCTCCCTGGGCGGCATGGCGGTGGGCATCATGAGCGGCAACAAGGAGTGGGACGCTGACACGCTGTTTAAAAAGATGCTGCTGTGTACCGTTGTCCTTCTGATCGCGGCCACAGTTATGGCGGGTATCGGGTTTGCCGGCTGACAGACCGAGGCAGTCCATTAAAACCACAGGTGAGGCGGCAGAGGCCCCGCCCCCGCCGCCTCACCACAGCCAATACGGGAATGGGAGCGGGGCGCAGCCCTCGCTCTCATCAGAAAGGAGAAACAATATGACGCAAAGACCGTTGGAGGGAATTCGGGTTATGGATCAGTCAGTGATGACTGCAGGCCCGTGGGCTGTTCAGATCTTGGCGGATCTCGGTGCAGAGGTTATCAAAACAGAGCGCCCCGGAAAGGCCTTTGATGTAAACCGCATCAATGGGCCGCATCAGCATAACACTACTTATTACTTCATGTGCATGAACAAGGACAAAAAGTGCATCCAGCTTGACTTCAACCAACCGGGCCACAAGGATATTTATAAAAAGATAGTGGCCAAGAGTGATATTGTGACCGAAAATTTTAAGGCTGGATCCATGGATCGTCAGGGTCTGGGCTATGAGGATTTGAAGGCAGTGAATCCCAACCTGATTTACAGTGCTGTTTCTGGCTATGGCCAAACCGGCCCGTGTTCTGCCCTTCCTGCCAGCGACCTTGTCATCCAGGCTACCAGCGGTTTCATGAGCGTGAACGGCGAAGAAGGAAGCACTGGGATGAAGGCCGGGTCTTCGCTTGCGGATGTGTACGCTTCTGTGGTATCCGCTGTGGCGCTAATGGGTGGAATTTATTACAAGATGGAAACCGGCGAAGGAACCATGATCGATACATCTATGCAGTGTGCCGATATGACTCTGACTGCCTATGAGATGGCGAAATATCTGAACACCGGTGTGGTTACCAGACCGAACGGAAACGCAGATCATGAAGTTGGCTTTTGCCAACCGGTTCCCGTAACTGACGGTCTTTTGATGGTAGATGCATCCGATGACGCAGCATTTGAAGCATTTATGAAGGTTCTTGGGTTGGACGAACTGGCGCGGGACGAACGGTTTGCCGATGGGGCATCCCGCTGTGCGAACCGTAAAGCATTGGAAGAACCCATTAATGTGATTACGGCAAAGTACTCAATGGCGGAACTCGCGAGTCGGTGCAGAGCCGTTGGAATTCCTGTGGGCGAGGTAAACACTGTGAACATGGCCCTCTGCAACCGGTATTTGGAGGATAACGACATGGTCTCCATGGTCTACGACAATAAATTCGGATACTGTAAGACTGTGGATCTTCCAATCCATTTTGACAAGATCAGTATTCCCAAGTATCGCAAGGCCAGCCAGGCCGGTGAGGATACAGCAGAGGTGCTGAAGGACCTCTTGGGTCTCAGCGATGAAGAAATCAAAGCGCTTTACAGCTATGAAGGTGCTGTAAAGGTGTAACACAGGAGGGGGAAATTATGGGAGAGAAAGCGTTGAGCAAGATCCGCGTGCTGGACTTTACCCAAAATCTGTGCGGCCCTGTTTGCACTCAGTATCTGGCCGATCTTGGCGCGGAAATTATTAAGATCGAACCCCCTGATGGCGATGCCAGCAGACAGAGAGGCGAAGCGAATGATGGCTCCAGTATTGCATATGCCTTTATCAACAGGAATAAGAAGAGCGTAAAGCTCGACATCACCGATGTCAAGCAGAACGAGATTCTCCTGAATCTTGCGGCCAAGTGCGATGTAGTGGTGGAAGACTTTGGCGTCGGCATAGCGGAAGAACTCGGCTTTGGTTATGAGGATGTGCAGAAAGTAAACAATAAAATCGTATACGTCTCCATAACCAATTTCGGCCGGAAAGGCGTGCTGAAGGATTATCCTGCCAGTGATGCCACGCTGCAGGCTATGTGCGGCTACATGAGTATGACTTCCATGACCATGAAAGGCCCTGCAACCAAGATTACCCCGCAGATTTCCGACCTGCTTACAGGTGCTTATGCAGCAATTGGAACCATTGCTGGCCTGATTTATCGGGACAAAAATGCGGACTGCATCCATGTGGATGTGGATAAGTTCGGTTGCCTCTTAAACATGATTCCGGATGCGCTTAGCAAGTACCTAACCTATGGTGATGTGCCTTATCCTACCGGCAATGCCCATAGAGCGTCCGCCGTATTTTACCCCATGCCTGCAAAAGACGGTGCCATTATCTGTAACCCGGACAATCGTAGCCCTTTGGAGCATAAGTGGCAGGGATTTTGCGAGGACATCGGCATTCCCGCAGAGGTGTACGACAGTGAAAAATTCAACAGCCTGCAGACCAGGCTGGAACACAGAAGCGAGGTTGAGGAACTACTCAACTCGCATACTGTGAACTTTACCATTGCCGAGCTTGCGGCAATCTGTAGTAAATACAAGATCGCTCATGGAGTCATGTACGACATGCAGCAGCTTTCTGAACTGCCGCAGACTATCCATGATAGGATTATTGTAAACGTGCATGATGACAAGGCGGGCGATTTCAGAGTTCTTGGGAGTCCTTTGAAGTACAGCGCCTTTGAAACCCGCAGCGACGGATTTGTTGATTCGCTCGGTGCGCATACACAAGAGGTATTGATGCAGGTGCTTGGAATGACGCAGCAGGAAGTGGCAGATGCCATGAGTAATATGAATGAGTGAGGAGGTGCCGGACATGGATGGGATTAAGAATACTGAAAACTATGCCAAGATTGAACAGCTGCTGGAAAAGCGGGAGGAATTCAAGATGGGCGGCGGGGAGGCCGCCATTGAGAAACTGATGCACTCCAAGGGGAAGCTCAGCATCCGGGAGCGGATCGATCTGCTGTTTGATGAGGGGACGTTCGTTGAGCAGTACCTGTTCACCCAGTCTCAGTGCAAAGAACTGGGGATGGACAAGAAGAAGACTCCGGCGGATGGAATCATCACCGGCTGCGGCAAGATCAACGGAAGGCTGACTTACTTCTACGGGAACGACTTTACCGTAATGGGTGGAAGCCTGGGCCGGGGTAGTAACCTAAAGTCCTCTTACATATCCATGGAGGCGGCCCGCATGGGCGCACCGCTGGTGGCGATCTTTGATACAGCCGGAGCACGGTTCCAGGAGGGAAATATGACTCAGGCCATCAGCCAGATGATGGTGAACATCGCCAACTCCGGATACATCCCTCAGGTGTCGGCCATTATGGGCAATTGCGCGGGCGGCGGAGCCTACATCCCCGCTCTGACGGACTTCATCATCAGCGTGGATCAGACCAGCCGCATGTACATTTGCGGGCCGGAGCCCATCAAAAAGGCCATCGGACAGGATGTGGACCCGGAGTTCCTCAGCGGCGGGTACACCAACAACGCCATCTCCGGCAATACTCACTGCCTGGCAACCAACGACGAGGACTGTATCGAGAAGATCAAGCTGTACCTGAGTTACATGCCACAGAACTGTCACGAAATGCCGCCGGAATACGAGTATGACGACGATCCCGACCGACTGATCTATGAGCTGGACGATATCATTCCCGATGATCTGAACAAGGGCTTTGATATGATGCAGGTCATCGAGCTGGTGTGCGATGAGAGTAGTGTGTTTGAGATCCAGCCTTTGTTTGCAAAAAACCTGATCACTGCGCTGGCCCGGATTGACGGCCGCTCTGTGGGCATTATTGCCAACAACCCCGTGCACCTGGCCGGTTGCCTGGATGTGGACGCCTCGGATAAGATGGCCCATTTTGTGGACGTTTGCGATGCTTATAATATCCCGTTGATTTGGTTCACCGACTGCCCGGGGTTCATGCCCGGGGTGGATCAGGAGCACAAGGGAATCGTCCGGCATGGAGCAAAGGCCTGCTATGCTATGGGTGCGGCTACCGTTCCCAAAATCGGTGTGGTACTGCGTAAGCAGTTCGGTGCTTCCGCTGTGGCGATGGGCGGATTCGGACAGAATATGGACTGCATCCTTCACTGGCCGTTTTTTGTAGCCTCAGCAACCAACCCGGAGGGATCGGTGAAGGTGCTCTTCCGCCGGGAGCTGGCCGCTGCAGAAGACCCGGAGGCGAAGATGAAGCAGCTGGTAGAGGAGTTCAAACGAGCAACCGGAGATGTGTATACTACGGCGGAACGGCTGATTTGCAACGACATCATCGCGCCCCATGAAACCAGGAAGAGGATCATCCAGCAGTTGGATATTCTCCGGACGAAAAATCAGGACATGTGCTTCCTGCCCACACCAAAGAAAAAACAGGGCATCCGGCCTGTGTAAGCGGCGGAGACCGCAGGGCTTTGGGAAGAGAAGGAAACTGGAAAGGAGCAAAATGGGATGGAACGGCCTCTGGTCGGCGTTCGGGTCCTGGACTTGACACAAAATATATGCGGCCCGTTCTGCACGCAGCTGCTGGGTGACCTGGGGGCGGAGGTCCTGAAGATCGAGCCGCCCGGCGGAGACCCCATCCGGCAGGAAGGGACACGCCACGGAAAGACCAGTATTTCCTACATCAGCTTTAATCGTGGTAAAAAGAGCGTTGTCTTGGATTTAAAAAAATCAGAGCATCGGGAAGTCTTCCTGCGCCTTTTGGAGCGGGCGGATGTTTTAGTGGAAGATCTGAAGCCGGAAGAGACTGAAACTCTGAGGTTGGATGAGGCGGCCCTGCTGGAACGGAGAGCGGACCTGATCCGGCTGAGTATCAGCGGTTACGGGAAGGCAAGACATTTCCGGCATCTGGACGATCAGGATGCGATCGTTCAGGCGCTCAGCGGTTTTATGAGCATCACCGGGGAAAATGGCGGGGCCTATACCAAGGCAGGTGTACCAATTGCCGACCTGTTCACAGGGCTCTATGGAGCAATTGGTGTGCTTGCCGGGATCCTCTATCGAGATAAAACAGGACAAAGTCTGCATATCGAGACGGCCAAACTCAGCGTGATGCTTACCGCCATGCCTGACTCCATGTCCAAGTACTTGAACACAGGAGAAATCACAAGGCCCAAAGGGAGCCGACACCAGTTGGTGGGCCTGTTTCAGCCAGTGGAGGCGAAGGATGGGCTGGTCATCTGTATGGCGGCGCAGGAACATCAGTTCAAAGCGCTGACTCAGGTGCTGGGGCTGGAGGGACTGGAGGAAGACTCAAGATTTAACAGTATGTACAAAAGATGTGAGAACGCCGATGAGCTGGAGCCGATCATCTTCGCGAAGACACGGCAGATGACTATGAAGGAGCTGACAGATAAGCTGCTGGCACAAAAAATTCCTGCAGGGCCGATCAACACTTTGGATCAGCTTCTGGAGGACGAGTACATCCAATTCCATCGCTTGATTACACAGGTGAGAGATTCCGCAGAGGGAAGCTTTCGAGTGGTTGGATTTCCACTTCGCTTTGAAACGTTTCAAATTCCGGAGACTTCCTTTGCCTCTCAACCAGGAGAAGATACCCGCCCAGTTCTCCGGGATTTTCTGGGGATGGGAGAAGCTGAGATTGAACTTCTGACATCACCAAAGGAACAGGAAAAGCAGGAGGGAACTGCGCGATGACGGAAAAACCGCTGTCCGGGATACGAATCCTTGACCTGACACGATTTATGGCCGGCCCTCTGGGAACGCAGATCTTGCAGAACCTGGGTGCCGAGGTCATCAAAATCGAGCATGCAGGAAAGATGATGGAATTTTCCAGAAGTACTGAGCCCACGTTTGGCGGAACCAGCGCCTATTTCATTGCCATCAACAGCGGGAAAAAAGATCTTCAACTGGATCTGTCCAAGCCGGCCCACCGGGAGGTTTTCCTTTGTCTTGCCCAGTTGTGTGATGTGGTAACAGAAAACTTTAGACCGGGAGTGACGGAACGGCTGGGAGTTTCCTACCAGGACGTGAAGAAGGTCAATCCAAATGTGATCTACAGCTCGGTCTCAGGGTTTGGGCAGACGGGCCCCTACCGTGACCGGGGGTGCGTTGACACATTGGCGCAGGCCATGAGCGGATTTATGAGCGTGACTGGAGAGGAAAATGGGGAAGCCGTACGGGCCGGATCCTCCATTGCAGATGTGTGTGCGTCGCTCTACGAAGTCATTGGAATCCTTGCCGCGATTATCAGCCGCAGGAAGAGCGGACAGGGACTGAGGGTGGATGTGCCCATGCTCAGTGCCATGATGACGATTTCTGATGGAGCTACGGCAGAGTATCTCAACCACGGGACAAAAATCCGCAAAACGGGGAACCGATCCAGGACCAAGGCGCTGCTTCAGACGTTACCGACAAGGGACGGAGCGGTTATGGTGGAGGCGGCGACACAGGAGCATTTCAGTGCCCTTGCGCATGCGCTTAAGCTGCCGAACCTGCTGGAAGATCCGGACTTCCTGGATTCTGAGAGCAGGCTGAGAAACATCGAAAAGCTAGAAAGTATTTTGTTCCCAATCACCAGGCAGATGACCATGACGGAGCTGGCTTCTTTACTCCAGAGCAACGGGATTCCAGCAGGAGAGGTGAATACCCAGGAGCAAATCTGCCGCAGCGGTTATCTGGAACAGGCGGGTCTATCTCGCTGGGTGCGAGACAGGAAAGAGGGGACGTTCCATGTTCTGGGGCTGCCCCTGAAATTTGACCGATTTCAGATACCGGAGGAAGATTTTGTGCCGGAACCGGGAGAGCACTCCCAACAGGTACTCTCTGAGCTTCTGGGAATGAGCGAAAGGGAAATAGAAGAACTGTATCAAGATTAAATCTTCCACCGAACGGACTGCGGGAAAAAACGTCCGGGGAAAGGAAAGAAGAATCATGCCGATTACTGAACTAACTCTTTTGGGAATTAGTGCTGTGTTGCTTGGACTGCTGTGTATCATCAGCATGGCCGGCCTGATTACACTGCGAAGAATATGGAACGGACTGGACCATAGGCGGACGGCGGAAAAATCGCCGCAGCAGGAAGCAGTTGCTGCTCAACCAACGGATGCTCAAGAAGCTAAAAGGAATATGGACCTGGAGCGTCAGCGGCAGCATGAGGACCAGAAACTCACCGCGATGATCTCGGCGGTGCTTGCGGAGGAACTGCGCACAGATATTGCGAACGTCAAGATTGTGAAACTGGATCAAATTTCTGAATAGGGAGCGAGAATGATGACGAAAAGTTACACGGTTACTGTCAATGGGGTTGCTTATGATGTGACAGTGGAGTCCAATGGATCCGGACGGGGCACGGCGCCTGCCGTGCGCAACGGGATGGTAGCCCCCCGTGTCCCTGGCCCGGCCCCCCGCGTGACACCGCCCGCTGCCCCAAAGGCGGCTCAATCCAGCACTACGGCCGCAACGGAAGAAAAGGCGCCGACGGCCCCTGGAGATGGGAACCAGATCCACGCTCCGATGCCTGGCACCATTCTGGAGGTAAGAGTCAAGCAGGGGGATGCCGTGAAGAAAGGGGACGTGCTGATTACCCTGGAGGCCATGAAAATGGAGAATGAGATCTACAGCCCTTGCGATGGTACGATTACAGGAATTTCTGTAGTGAAGGGGGACTCTGTAGATACCGGCATGGTATTGTGCGTGGTCGGGTAAGCGTCTGCTTGGAGCTGTGAAAGGAGGCGCGAAGATTGTCGGGCATCAAGATTACGGAAACGGTTTTGCGGGACGCGCATCAGTCCTTGATCGCGACACGTATGACGACAGACGAGATGAGGTCTATATTGAAGGCCATGGACGAGGTGGGCTTCTATTCCGCAGAAGTGTGGGGCGGAGCAACGTTTGATGCCTGCCTGCGATTTTTGGAAGAGGACCCTTGGGAGCGTCTGCGTGTGATCCGCAGAGAGATGCCCAAGACCAAGCTGCAGATGCTCTTCCGAGGACAAAATATGTTGGGCTACCGGCACTATTCCGATGATGTGTTAGAGTATTTTGTTCAAAAGTCGGTGGATAACGGGATCGATATTCTGCGTATCTTCGATGCACTTAACGATATTCGAAATCTGGAGAGCTCAATTCAGGCCGCTAAAAAGGCAAATGTACATGTGCAGGGCGCTATCAGCTATACGACAGGTCCCGTTTTCGACCTGACGTATTTTGCAGATTATGCCAAGCGACTGGAAAATGCGGGAGTTGACTCCATTTGCATTAAAGATATGGCAGGCTTGCTCACTCCATACCGCACTGGAGAACTGGTTAAAGCGTTGAAGGAAACGGTAAAGGTCCCCATCCAACTTCACAGCCATTACAGCTCAGGTTTGGCGTGTATGGTGCATCTGAAGGCCATTGAGGCCGGTGTAGACATCATTGACACAGCGATGTCCCCACTGGCGATGGGGACGTCGCATCCAGCTACAGAATCTATGGTCGCGGCCTTGCAGGATACAGAATATGACACGGGCCTGGATTTGAGGAAGCTAAGTAAAATCCAAGCGTATTTTTCTAAACTGCGCGACAAATATCTGGAGTGCGGCCTGTTGGATCCCGCAATGCTGGGAGTAGATGTCAATACACTGCTGTATCAGGTCCCGGGCGGAATGCTCTCCAATCTGGTCAGCCAACTAAAGCAGGCGGGGAAAAAAGACATGCTGGAACAGGTGCTTGCTGAAGTACCGAAGGTGCGCGAAGAGTCTGGCTGGCCGCCCCTGGTGACGCCAACCAGCCAGATCGTTGGGACGCAGGCCGCCCTGAATGTGATTGCCGGAGAACGGTATAAAACCGTCAGTAAAGAATTCAAAGGCCTGGTTCGGGGAGAGTATGGCCGCACACCTGTGGCTGTAGATCCGGGGTTTCGAAAACAGATTATTGGGGATGAGCAGCCAATCGATTGCCGTCCCGCCGATCTGATTCCTCCTGAGCTGGAGAAGCTGCGGTCTGAACTGCCCGAGCAGTACGTGGAACAGGAAGAAGACGTGCTGAGCTATGCGATGTTTGAACAGGTAGCCATTCGGTTTTTCCAAAAGCGCGAGGAGAGAAAAAGCCAACCAGATTCAGAGGTGCTGCCGGCAATCCTATCTGCGTCTGTGGCAGCTGCAGTGGGCTCTGCCCGAGAGTTCCAGATGAATGTCAGAGGAAAGCGGTATCAGATCCGGATTGATGAGCGCCTGGAATGAAGGGATAGGCCATAGCTCCGGGAAAGATCTGGACCAGAGCATGAAGCTAAGAAGCTAAACTTTGGATAAAGAAAGACGTGGGGACGGAAAGGAAAGGAAAGAGAAATGAATCAGTTTATCGGAGCGCGCGTTTCGGTGGGATGCATCCTGTTTATCTTTGTGGCAATGAGCGGGAATGGACTGTATTCAGCGGGATATGGCACGATGCTGGAGACGTTTCAGATAGATATGGTTCAGATGGGAAACCTCACGATGATTATTTCAGTGACCGGCATTATCTGTTCGGTACTGTTGACTTCCATCGAAAAAAGAGTCCCTTTGAAAGCGATCCTGTATTTTGACGCAATCCTATCGTTTACAGTGGCAGCCAGTACAAAGCTGTTCGGAGATAGTCTGCTCACATTAGTGCTGTTCCTGCTGGCGTTGGGAGCCACGTTGGTTTTAGGCGGACATGTGGTGATGTCAGAGATCATCGCGAACTGGTATGTGAAGGGACAGGCCAGGAAGATTTCCACTATTTTTGGATTTGCGCTGATCGGACAGGCTTTCTATCAATTTTTAAGCGGACAGATGTATACAAGGATGGATCTGCTGAGCGTGTGGGGTATTCTTCACCTGATCAACGGCGCAGTGATGGTATTTGCCGCAAAGTTCCTGATTATTGCCACGGATCCCAAGCAGATTGGCCAGGTTGCGTATGGCAGTCATACGGCGGCTGTGATGGCGCCAAAGGAGAGCGGCGTACGCGCGGCTGCAAAAGGGCATCGCAGCATCTATGCAAGCTCTGTCTTTTGGCTGTGCCTAGTGGGAGACATGGGATTGAGCGGAGGGGTCAGCTATATTACCACCTATCTGACGACATTTTTTGAGAGGGATGGGATCCCGCTTGATGTTGCATCTGTCGTCTTGAGCAGTGCTACAGTATGTGCTGCGGCGTTCTCCTTTCTAAATGGCCGTATGTTGGAATGGTTGAAGGAACGGCTCTACATAGGGGTGCTCCTCGGTGCGGTGATCCTGGCGAATCTGATGATGATCCTTTACGGTGAGTATCCTGCCTTTTTCCTTGTTTTCCTCATCGTTTTATTCTACGGGATTGGATTTTCCGGAGCGCACGCCATCAATATCGTATCACGAGTGATCTATGAAGATCCTGCAGAGGCGGCCAATGCCAATTCGAAAATTTCGGGGATTGCCATGGTGGGTGGATTGATTTTCCTGCCGCTATCGGCCAATCTGGCACAGAATGTAGGATTTGCCGTGATGTATTTGGTGATTGCCGCTGTGGCCACAGTTTCACTGCTGTGCTATGAAACAGCCCTTGGCATTGCCTCTAAGGCAAAAATGCGCAACAAACAGGAGGAGAAATGCAAAACATAAGCAGCACTTTCTGTGGAAAAATGACAAATCGCTCTGAGTGTTTTGCCAGCGACTCTATTCATATGCTGCTATTCAGATTGAGAGAGTTTTTGGAGAACTCGCTGTACTTAAATGAGTCAGAGTATATCAGATATAAATCAAAGGGGAGCACAGTGTTAAGGGCAGGGCTTCCCACTGAGTAAAAGTGAGGAGAAGGAGTGTAGGTATGGAATTCCTGCTGGAAGGGATCATGGGGATCACCTGGAAGACGCTGGTGATGT